>Ga0181520_10000039_pt1 | contig 237054 bp, 183 predicted proteins | sample PEATcosm2014_Bin_29_FD_132451 | JGI IMG/M metagenome (GOLD analysis project Ga0181520, IMG submission 132451) | Peatland microbial communities from MTU Mesocosm Facility, Houghton, MI, USA - PEATcosm2014_Bin02_30_metaG | ecosystem: Environmental > Terrestrial > Soil > Wetlands > Peat | place...
CGGTTTTAGGGGTTGATTTGGCGATGGGAACACAATTATCTGTCATTCTGAGCGCAGCGAAGAACCTGCTTTCCCGTGCACGCGCACGAAAACAGCAGGTCCTTCGCCCGCAAGCGGCCTCTGCAGGACATCGTTGCACAACCACATTGCATTCAACAGCTTGGGACGATCACAAAACTCGCTTGATCGCCCTGGGTGCGCGGGCTTCCAGCCCGCAATCCGGTGCGGGCTGGAAGCCCGCGTACCCAGGGCGAAGAAGACACGAAGTACATTGCGTCGATGTTCTGCTCAAATATTGGCGGCCATCCGGCCGTGGGGGCTCTGCAGAAACTCAACTTGCAACTTCTTTCAATGGAACGAGTTGGAAGCCTCGGTTAGCTGCCTGTTTTTTCAAGTATTGGAGATGCTGTTCGCGGTATTTAGCCTCGTAATGTTCCGTCCCTTTGTCGACGTATTGACCACCGAATCGCCGGGTGCCCCAGGTTCTAGTTCCTGGATCGACCAAGGCAATGGGTGCCCCACTCTTGCGCCGCGCTAACCTTTGAACCCAGGAAGTGTGACCGGCGCAAGGGTGGGATCTAACGTCGCATGCGCCACCCTTGGGTTCGTTCTTCCTAGTCAGGCACGCCTAGCACCTATACATATTAGCGGGATTAAGGAATCCCGGAATGGTCGTGCGTGCTTCCTTCGGTCCCACCCTTGCCGCCAACCTGTCGCACCAAGACCTCACCACAAATCCCCGCTTGGCGGCAAGAATGGGGCACCCGCATCTTAGGTCGTACAAAAAACCCAGGGACGGACGGGCCCTATCGTCCCCGCCGTCCGCGACCTTCGGCATCTAACTCTTACATCACCACCGGCAGCATCGATCCCCAACCATCGGTCAAGGTCGCTTCGGTTAATGTCCCGCGCACCTTTTCGAGGAGATCTCGGCTGTGCGCATAGCTGATCGCTCCGGCATGGTGGAGTTGCCCGACCACGATGCCGGGATGAACTTGCTGCTGCGCGGCAAAGGCGCGGATTCGCTGCTTGGAAAACAACGGCTTCACCCGCGTTATGAAGCTATGCAGTTTGTCGGGGGGAATCAAGAAGGAAGCGGCAAACTCATCCGCTTTGCGCTCAAAACCCGGCCTTGGTTGTTTTGTCTCGCTGGCTTCGCCCAGCAAATCGACATCGAATAATACCGTGTCCTGGCCGTCCTTATGTTTCACATGCGCCAGTTCATGCATCAGGGTGAACCACCACCAGTCGATGCGGTCGAAGCGCAGGGACAAGGCGATCGCCGGAGAGGAGCGGTCCAGCCACAGACATGCCCCATCCACTTTCATTTGCGCAAGCGGTTCGACGATAACCAGGCGAATGCCGGCCTGGGCCAACAACCGGGGCACGCGCCGGACCTCTTCCGCGCTCCCCAGGAGGCGGCGCAGTTCGGACAAGAGCCCCTCAATGTTGCCCGGATTGAACGCGGAAGCTTCCATCGCGCCGGCCAACTGGCGAGCGCGCACCAGCCAGGCTTGCTGCGCCGGGGAAACATCGAGATACGAAGTGGATTTTCTCGCTGCGTGGGGAATAAGGGGCACGCTCAGAAAATCCTCCACCCGCTTTTCTAAGACTTCAATGCTTTCACTCGGCTCGATCCAGCGCCGGCGAATCAGCTCCTTAACCGGCGCCTTCCCGTACAGCTTCGCTCGCCGTGCCACCACGCCCTCCCTGCCGGAAGGCTCTATCTTGAACAACTGATAAGCGCTTTCCAGATTCATCCAGAACTGGGCGCCGGTGCCGAAGGCCTCGCCCAAGCCCTTAGCCGTCTCGGCGGTAATCGCCCGCTTGCCCGCAATCAGCTCACTTACCAGGCGTGGAGGACGGCCCAAAATCTCGGCCAATTCGGCCTGGCTCCAGCCGCGCGCCTCGATTTCCTCCCGAATGAACTCGCCGGGCGGGAATACCTCCGCCGGCGTTCGATCTGTTATCCCTGTTCTCATATCGCTCTGCTCCTGTCGCCCGTCAGTGGTAGTCCTCAATGCTGATCACCGCCACCCGCTTGTTGGGAGCAACTCCTTCAAATTCGAGGATCAGTCGCCATTGCTCGTTGAGCCTCATGGAATGTTGGTGGCTCCGGTTCCCTTTCAACTTCTCGAAGTGCAGGGACTTCAGTTGATAAAAAACTCGCTCGTCGGAGGCCGCGCGGATGGTCTGCAAACGCTTGCGATAGGCGGTGACAAGTCCCGCGGAAAACCCCGCGTCAAACTTGGGATCGGTTTCGAGCCGGTCCAGCTTCTCGTCCTTGAAGCGAACCTCCATGCGGACCTAAGGATACCGCCAAATCCAACTATGGTAAAGTTCTAAATTACACCATGTGTATAGATGTAAAGTTTATGATTATGGATGCAGCGCAGGCCGACGATTCTTTGCCGCTGAATTCGCGGCAAAATCCTGTTTCCACACCATTGACCCGGCATTGCCAGTGCCCCACAATCGCGTCGGGGATCAACTCGCCTCAGGGGGAGCGGGGCTGCGGTTCTTTGATAATCGAAGCCGGTTTACAAAAATTGTGAGCGCAGCGAAGAACTGCGCTCTCCAGTCGGTCCCTCCGGCGGAAGACGGGGGACGGGAGACGGGAGACGGGGAACGCCAATGGCGGTCTTTTCTCAGATACACGCATTTGGTGGCGGTCTTGGCGGCCTTACCGCTCTCTCGAACCCAACTCCCCTGTTCTCAATGAAAAACGTGAAGCGAAGGGTGCCAAATGCCCTGGCGGTCTTGGCGCCCTTAATAGTTTTTGTCACTCAGCGAATTTTGGCCCCCTGGGTCGCATTTCCGCTGCGGCCAGGACCCACGGCAAGCCGGGCCCGATGGCCGCGTACCTAGGCCATCGATTGCCACATTCGCGAAAGTTGAACGCCTTGATTCAGTTGGCAAACGTGAAACGGTCCTCAGACACTTGCAGCGCAAGCGTGGAACGACATGCGGCTCTTAGAGGGGTTGCTCCTGCCAGTCGCGGGGAAACTCGGAGACAGGAGAGGTGGACGTATCGTGAACCGCTACAAGTCGGTTCGTATTGGCCTGCGAGGCCACGGTGTTAATAATGGACGTGAAACATTTCGAGGTAACACCGTGCGCGTCGCCTGATGTTTCATAGCTTTGCACAGCACTCGCAAACTCCGCGCTGCAAGAGCTTGCGTCCGTGCTTGATGGGACAAATGAGACTTCCGAGACTTCCACGGCCGAGCTTATCTCCTCGGTAGGGGAGCGGCCTTCTCGATTGACGGTATTGACGCTATCGACAATGCTGGTTACGATTACCGTGCCTGGTGCGATTTCCGCAGATGTTTCTAGAACCTTAGCATCGGCGGTATCGGCGATATCTTGCAGATTGCACCTTGTGGTGTCTCCGCCTTCCCCGGATGAGAATACGGCAGTTACGCTCATTGTAGTATGCGCAGGGTCGCCAGCGATTGTAGCGCCACCTGCTTGTTCTGCGACAAGCCAAGAGCCGGAGCTTCCGATGCCGAGTGGTTCGTTCTCAGCCACAATATTAAGCAGCTGGCCGGATTCGCCGCCGGCCGCTGTAGGGTTGCCAACCTCTAATTCGACAGACAAGACCGACGAGAAGGCGTTCTCGGCGTTGTTCTGTCCCTGAGTCGCTTGCTGCGAGAACGTCACTGAACTTGGAAACATATCCCCAATTGTGAACGCACTCATTTCAATCCTTTCCGGCAAGAATACTTGCCATACCGTAGCGACAACAATTTCCGCTCTTCCCCACGAGCAAGAGACAGGCCATCCGCTAACTCGTGTCTTCTTGGCGCCGTGTTGAGATCGCTCGGCAATTGATTCCCGGTATTGCCCGTGCTAATGGGCATTTTCTGCCTACGGCAAGCATTGCTTGTATGCGGGGGCCTCTGGCGCGCGCTTTCTGTGCGGGCAATAACTTGAAAGCAATCGCCAATCGCGAGGACAACGAGAAACGAGAAACGTGAAACGGTTCCTCCGGCGGGAGACGGGGAACGCCGCTCAGCCTACCAATTCATTTGGCGCATCCGCCGGAGGATGACCGCGCTGTAGTTATTCATGCGCTCGGGCCGTCGCTTCAGGGGAGCCGGCAGAATCGCGGCCAGCCGTACCGATTGTTGCTGGCCGATATTCCGGGCCGAGGTTCGGTCGTAGTAATGACACGCCGACTCCGCCCCGTAAATCCCAGGGCCCCATTCGATCACATTGAGGTAAAGCTCCAGAATGCGCTGCTTGCCGAGGACGAATTCAGCCACCGGGACCAGCGTGCCCTCCGCGCCTTTGCGAAGGAAAGACCGGCCGGTTCCGAAGAACAGATTCTTTACCAGTTGCTGCGTGAGGGTGGAACCTCCGTGCATGCGGCCGCCTTCCATATCTTCTTCAGCGGCGAGTTGGATGGCGCGCCAATCGAAGCCATGATGCTGATAGAATCGCGCGTCCTCAGCGGCGATTACCGCGTGCTGGAGATCGGGCGAGATCTGGCTGAGCGGAACGAATTTGTACCGTGGCTGATAGGGCGCACGATGGATCCAGGCCTGCACGCGGCGCTGGATGTGCACCGCGGTGGTCGGTGGGTCGATCCAGCGGGCGGCCACCAGCAGCAGCACGGCAAGCGACCAAAGAAGCGCCGCGCCCAGGAGCATCCAGCGAACCGAGGATCGGAGAAAACCCTTGCGAAGCCAGGGCTTCAAACGTGTGGATAGCGTTGCAGTCACCTATCCAGAATAGCAGCCTGGACTACGCCACCTTTAGAATGACGGCGGTAGCGTCATCTTGCTGCGGGCGATCGCCGGCAAAACTGCGAGCGGCGCGGCATATGCCTTCCGCCAGATCGTGCGCCGGATCTTGCCGGTGGGCGCGCACATATTCGAGCACCCCGTCGGCGCCGAATTCCACGTTTTCCGAGGCCGCGGTTTCCGTAATCCCGTCCGTCTGCAAAATCACGAGTTGCCGCGAGGTTAAGGGAACGGTATAGGCGAGGAAATGTGAATCCTCGAAGAGTCCCAGGGGCGGACCCAAGCTTTCCAGCACGTGAGCGATTTCGCCGGAGTGATTCATCACAAACCCGGGAACGTGTCCCGCGCCGGCAAAGCACAAGGAGCGGTTCGGTCCATCCAGACAGACCAGCAACAGGGTCACAAAGCGATTGCTCTCCAGGTCGGCCACCAGCATGCGGTTGACGCGGCTCAGGATTTTCGCCGGATCGGATTCCACCTGGGCGAAGGCGCGCACGTACGCGCGAGTTAACGCCATGACCAGGGCGGAACCCATGCCATGGGCGCTGACATCGCCAATGCCCAGATAAAGGCGGCCGTCCGGCATGGAGAACGAATCCAGGTAGTCGCCCCCGGTCTCCACCAGGGGATGGGCAGCCGTAGCAATATCGAAACCGCCGATGGCGACGGCTGTGTTGGAATAAAAACGCTGTTGTACGTCCCGGGCCAGGTTGATCTGATGCTCCTGCTCGCGCTGTTTGCGGAAAGCCGTCATGTCGTTGAGCACGGAAACAAAATGGGTGATGACGCCCGCGTTGTCCTTGATGGGCGTGATGGTCTGCTCCGTCCAGTACAGTTCGCCAGACTTCTTGCGGTTCACCAGGGTTCCGCGGAAAGCCTCCCCTTGCAGGAGCTGGGCCCAGAGACGGCCATAGAATTCCTGGTCGTGCAGGCCGGACTTAAGCACTCGCGGGTTGTGGCCCACTACTTCCTCGCGGCGATAGCCCGTGGTGGCTTCAAAGGCTGGATTGACATACTCGATGCGGCCCTGCTGATCGGTGATTACCACACTATCGGCGGTCTGCTCCACCGCTTGAGAAAGCAAGCGAATCATTTTCTGGGAGTGCTGCGCCTCGGCTTCCGCGCGCTTCTTTTCGGTAATATCGCTCACCATGGCGAGGGCGCCCTGGAAGTCGCCCGCTGGGTCAAACATGGGCGAAGTGGCCACCCGGGCCCACAATTCAGAGCCGTCCTTCTTGCGATATCGGGTTTCCAGCAGCTCACTGACGCCTTGGCGGCGGCGGCGCAACTGGGACAGTTTCCGCTCGATGTCGCCGGCGAACATGAAATCAAAGAGCGATCGGCCCAGCATCTCCTGGACCGTATAACCCAGCAGTTCCGCCATGCGGACATTGACGAAGGAAGTTTTGAGAGCGGCGTTGATGGTCCAGATGCCTTCCGAAGCGGTCTCGACAATGTTGCGATAGGTCTTCTCGCTTTGCTCGATGGCTTCCAGGGTGCTCTGCTGGCGTACCAGTTGCGCTCGTTCCGTGATCACCGCCGCCAACACCATGCCCGACAGCGCGGTGACTCCGAGGAAGGATTGCAGAATCATGGCGTATTGCAGAGAGTTGCCTTTGATGAGCGGGCCAAAGCCATGGGCGGTGCCCAAGACAGCGATCACGGAAATCAAAAAGCTGACGAGGGCCGCCCCCGCCGCCTCAAAGCGGATAGCCCCCCACAGAACAAAGGGGAAGACGCCAAAGGCGAAGACATCGGCACGCGCCAATCCAAGCCGCGGGTTAAACATCAGCAATGCGCTGGCGATAGCCCCCAGTAGCAGGCAGGCCAATTCGGCCAGCCGACGCTGGTTCCGCAGCGACACCAGGGCCATGAAAGTGAGCACCAGCGGGGTGACGAGCAACACCCCCATGGCGTCCCCCAGCCACCACACAAGCCATGCGGACAGGAAACCAGACCAGGCATTGACTCCGGTGAGAAACAGCACGCCGGCGCCGACGGTTGCACTAATGGCTGGCCCGCCGAGGGCACCGCAAAGGCTCAGTTCGAGGACATCGCGAAGCCGGGTGAGGGAGGGCTGAAAGTCTGTGAGTTTGCGCAGGAACCATGCGCCGCATAGCGGACCCGCGGTGTTGCCCAAAGCGATTCCGGCCGCCGCAATATGGGGAATATTGGTGAAGAAATTGACGCAGAAGGCGCCCAAGGCTATGGCCGGCCAGATCCGATAGCCAAAGATGAGAATCGCGCCCAGGGCGATCCCCGCCGGCGGCCACACGGGAGAGACGTTCCCGCTGGTAAAAGGAACCGCCAACCCGATTTTGCCGGCCAATAGGTATGCGGCAAAAACGCCGACCAAGGCCCAGAATCGATGCCCCTTTCGTGACTTCTCCAGAAAATTAAGCGACCTCGCGAAAGTCGAATGGACGACGGAATCAACCGTCTGCATACCTTATTCCACCTCAGCAGTAAGGGAGCAAAATCCCGGCCCAGCCGGAGACTTAGGTTGTAAGCCGCTCAAGACGGCTATGCGGAGTTCCTATTACAGCTCAATCGTTAGAATGGCGCCAAGATACCGCTAGTTAGTTGCGCTTGCATGGTCCCAGGTTGTGCTGCTCCCGAAACCTAATCGCGTATCCCGCAACTTTATAAGGGCGATTGACTCTAATAAAGCAAGAGGGATCTATGACAACAGCTTCTGGCTTCCTATTGGCGGTCCTGCTGCTTCCGCTACTTGGATTTCTAGCGTGCACGCGGGCCAATGCGGTCAGTGTGGCGCTTCCGAATCCCACGATCGACGCCGCGCTGGCTTCCTCCCAGGGCCAACAGACAGCGGTATTGGCGGGCGGTTGTTTTTGGGGCATTCAACTGGTTTTTCAGCATGTCAAAGGTGTAATCAGCGCCACCTCGGGCTACTCCGGGGGGTTGGCCAACACCGCGGAATATGACAAGGTCAGCAGCGGATTGACCGGACACGCCGAGTCGGTGAAGGTGGTCTACGATCCGTCCCAGGTCACTTACGGGCAGATTTTACGGGTCTTTTTCTCCGTGGCGCACGATCCTACGGAACGGGATCGCCAGGGACCCGATACCGGCAGCCAATATCGCTCCGCAATTTTCTATGGTGGGGAGGAGCAAGAGCGCATTGCCGAAGCCTACATTGCCCAGCTCAACCAAGCCAAGGCGCTCCCGCAGCCCATCGTTACCCAGGTAGTTCCACTGAAGGCCTTCTATCCGGCCGAAGGGTACCATCAGAACTACGCCGTGGAGCACCCGGATAACCCGTACATCGAGATCAATGATTTGCCCAAAGTCGCGCAACTGCGTCAGTTGCTGCCGGAACTGTGGAAGCAGTAGGGCACGTCTCCGGTCTCCGGTCACCCGTCACCCGTCTCCCGCTCGACATTCCTATAAGTGCGCTCCGTGTCGGCGTGCTGAGACTGTGGGCGGATAAAGCTCGGGAACTGTTAGAGACTTGCGCGAAGCCAAAGCTGCGGATCGGGGGACGGGGGACCGGAGACGGGGAACGGCTACTCGGCAAGATTTGCCTAGTGTCGTTCTGCGAGGCTTTCCGGCTGGAACCTTTCAAAAGCTGTGCAAAACTTCCGGGCTACCGGCCTAACTCCTTGCGCAGCAAGCAACAGGGATTTTGCACAATCCACAGGTCACTGGATGCGGCGGCTGGCCATTAGAGAATTATTAACTTATTTTAATACAAGGAGATAGGGGGGGACGTCACCCGTCACCCGTCTCCCGATCCGCGTATTCGGTTGCTGCCGCCTCACCCGACGTTTCCTGTCCCAAACGTCTCCCGATTCATGTCCACGGCAGTTCGTTTTCGGCATTCGGGGAACGATAGCCGCCCTGTGGCCAGTAAGGCAGCGGGAACGAGAATGCGAATCGGGAGACGGGGGACCGGGGACGGGGGACGCCCTGATCGGGAGCCGCCCTTACAGTTCCAACTCCTTGGCAATGCCCTTCAGGGCTTCGATACAGAAGGCGATGTGTTCGTCCAGGTCGACTCCCAGATCGCGGGCGCCGTTGACGATATCGTCACGACTCACGCTACGGGCGAAGGCTTTGTCCTTCATTTTTTTGCGCACCGAACGGGCATCGACCTCCGCCAGCGACTTGCCGGGTTTCACCAGGGCCACGGCGGTGATGAAACCGGAGAGTTCATCGCAGGCAAAGAGGGCCTTTTCCAGCGGCGATTCGCGTTTGACACCCGTGTAGTCGGCGTGCGACAGGATGGCGCGGCGCATCTGTTCCGGCCATCCGCGTTGGGTCAAGATTTCGTTGCCGCGGTATACGTGTTGGTCGAGGGTGGGGAATTTTTCGTAATCGAAATCGTGGATCAAGCCCACGATGCCCCAGATTTCCTCGTCTTCGTTAAATTTGCGGGCATAGGCGCGCAGACAGGCTTCGACCGCCATACCATGTTTCCGCAAACTTTCCGAGAGGGTGTACTCAGTTAGTAAACTCCATGCCGCATCGCGATTCATAGGGTTATCTTCCGGTTTTCTCCGTGTTTTGCCGGATCTAGTCCGGGCATTTTGGTTTTCAGCGAAAAAGCCCTTGACATTGTATGCCTAAATACCGCAAAGTACGCACAAGCTTGATGCGCACCATTGGCGTCAAGTGATAAGATTGGTTCGACGCACTACGCTCTGGTGTCTCCCACAACTCGATGGCTACAACTCTAGCGCCCGTTGATTCCAGGGAGGTGTTGCGATGCGATCATTGTCATATGGTGCAGTTTCGCACCGCCAACGGAATGTGCCGGCGGTGTCATAAATCGCTCGAGCACGAAGATCCCCCCATTCTGGAAATTCTGCCGGTGCCCCAATTGGTCCCGGACACGGCTGGACCCGCGATACAGATCGCGAGTACGATCCGTTCCATGCGGCAAAAGATCGGGCTGAGCCAAAGACAACTAGCCCTGCGCATGCAAGTTCCGCGCACGTACGTTTCCAAGATTGAAAATGAAAAGGCCACGCCGACTCTGTCATCCCTGGAGAGGTTGGCGCGCGCCTTGGAAGCTACCGTACCGGACCTCTTGAACGGCGGTCAGAGTTTGCAGTCCCATGTACACGAGTTGCTGGCGGACACTTTTATCGCGGAGATTGCACCCTACCTTCCTAAACTGAACCCGCTGCAGTGGCAGAGCGTGTTGGCCCAAATGCGCGATATGACCCTACATACGCGCCGCAGCGCTTAGAGGCAAGGTTTCGGAGGTTTCGAAACGCAAGGTTTCGGAGGTTTCAAAGGTTCCGGAGGTTTCGACGGACCGGCGTCGGCATCGAAACCTCCGAAACCTCCGAAACTTCCGAAACCTGCTGCCTCTTGAAACCTCCGAAACCTGCTTCCAGTTCTTTAATTGCAAGCTCCCGGCTGGTAAACTAATGGCTTCGAGAGGTTTGAATTGCGCGTAACGATTCCTCCCGGGCTGGATCGCAAAGAGGCCGAAATTTATGCCAAGCTGGATCCGGCACGGTTACCGCATCATATTGCGATCATCATGGACGGTAATGGCCGCTGGGCGAAACGGCGGCACCTGCCGCGTATCGCCGGCCATCGCGCCGGGGTGGAAGCGGTGCGTTCGACCACGGAGACGGCCGCCCGCATGAACCTTCCGGCCCTGACGCTTTATGCGTTTTCGGAAGAAAACTGGAAGAAGCGTCCTCGTGGCGAAGTCGGTTTTTTGATGGCCTTGCTGCAACGCTACCTGAAAAAAGAAGTTCCGCTGCTCAACCGGAACAACATTCGCATGCAGTACATCGGACGGGAACACGAACTGCCTTCCGAGGTGCATGAAACCATGCAGTGGGCACGCGAGGCTACGGCCGGCAATAGCGGAATGGTGCTGACGCTGGCCCTCAATTACAGCGCGCGCACGGAAATGGTGGACGCGGTCAATCGCTTTCTGGCGGAGAGGCCGGCGGACGGCACGCCTCCCCAGATCACCGAAGAGCAGTTGGCGCGCCACCTGTACACGCGCAATTTGCCCGAACTGGATCTGGTGATTCGCACCAGCGGGGAAATGCGATTGAGCAACTTCCTGTTGTGGCAAGTGGCTTATGCGGAGATCTATGTAACTTCGACCCTGTGGCCGGAATTTCGGGGGACACATCTATTGGAAGCGATTAGCGAGTTCCAGAAACGGGAGCGCCGATATGGCGGGCTGATCGAACATCCGCCGGCCGGCGCGGAAGCCGCGAAAGAACCTGTTCCGCCGGCAGAGCCGATGGTGGCGCGAACTTCGGGCGCGGCGGCCAAATGAAGCGTGTCGCGACGGCGGTAGTGCTCATCCCGATTGTTTTGCTGCTGATTCTACGTGCCCCGATCTATCTACTGGCGCCGGTAGTAGCGGCAGTGGCGCTGCTGGGCGTGCGCGAACTGCTGGCCATCTCCGAACATTACGGCGTGGAACCAATGCGCCGTCCCACTTACGTCTACGTGGCGGCGATGTTCGCCCTGGTGGCCACGGCCTTATCGGCGCAAACCCAGATGCTGGACTTGGGCGGAGCCTTGCTGACCTTGTTGGCGGCCGCCACGGCAGCGGTGTTTGTGTTTCTGGCGGTGGGCATGGCCCGCGCCTCGTTGCCCACGGCCTATCCGGCCGCGGCAACCTCGGTGATGGCCCTGCTTTGTGTGGCCATGCCGCTGGCTCTGCTGCTGGTAGTGCGCGAGCTGTGGGCCGGTGGATTTCTGCTGCTCTATTTATTGCTGGTGGTGTGGGCTGGAGATACGTTCGCCTACTATGTGGGCCGCGCCATTGGCCGCCACAAACTGGCGCCGCGCATCAGCCCGGGCAAGACATGGGAAGGCGCCATTGCCTCCCTGGCGGGCGCCATCCTTGTAGGCTGGGCCACTTTCTGGCATGCTCCGCAGATCAGCGGCGCCCTGTATTCCGCGGGACTGATTACCCGCCAATATGCCTATTTGGCCAAAGATCCTCCGCCGTTTATTGAGATTATCCTGCTTTCCGCCTGCCTGAATGTGGCCGCGCAAATCGGCGATTTAACCGAATCCCTGATCAAGCGCGGCGCCGGAGTCAAGGATTCCGGCACGCTGCTTCCGGGCCATGGGGGCATGCTGGACCGCATCGACGCCTTGCTCTTTGCCGCTCCCGTGCTGTGGTACTATGCGGCCTTGCGCGTGATGTGGCAGGGACATGTTTAGAGGCAGAATTCAGAATTCAGGAGTTAGGAGTTAGAAGTGGGCCGGGTTTCTAGCCTGGGTGCGCGGGCTTCCAGCCCGCACCAGAATGCGGGCTGGAAACCCGCATACCCAGGTAGAAGCGAAGCCGGGTTTCTTCTAACTTCTAACTCCTGACTTCTTCATACTTTTTTCGCTGGAAACTTGAAACTGGGTACTGATTTGAAAAACATTGCCATCCTGGGGTCCACGGGTTCGATCGGTTGCAGTACGTTAAGCCTGGTCGAGAGCTATCCTGAGCGTTTTCACCTGATCTCCATCGCCGCCGGCAGCAATCTGGAACTGACATTGGAGCAGGTCCGGCGCTGGAAGCCGCAGGTAGTATCGATCGCGAGCGAAGCCGACGCGGAAGAGCTGGCGCGACAACTGAAAAGCGAGGGACTGGGCGAGATCGAAGTTGTCTGGGGCACGGCGGGGACGGTGCGTGTGGCCATCCATCCGGCGGTGGATTTCGTGGTCAGCGCCATCGTGGGCGTGGCCGGCATGGAAGCTACCTACGAAGCCCTCAAGGCCGGCAAGGCCATCGGACTGGCCAACAAGGAATGCATGGTTGCCGCCGGTGAGTTGTTTACCGCCGAGGCACGGCGCCAAGGCAAGCCGCTATTGCCCATCGACAGCGAACATAATGCGGTCCATCAGTGCCTGCGGGGAGGTACGGCGGGGGAAGTGGAACGGGTGTGGCTCACCGCTTCGGGCGGTCCGTTTCTGAAGACGCCGAAAGAGGATTTCGCCGCGATTACCGCGGAACAAGCCTTGAACCATCCGACCTGGAAAATGGGCCGGCGAATTACCATCGACTCGGCTACCATGATGAACAAAGGCTTCGAAGTGATCGAAGCCTGCCGCCTGTTCGATGTGCCAGCCAAGCAAGTTGGGGTGGTAGTACATCCGCAGTCCACCATTCACTCCCTGGTGGAATTCGTGGATGGCAGCATACTGGCGCAGCTCTCGGTGACGGACATGCGCTTGCCTATCCTGTATGCCCTGACGTGGCCGGAGCGTATCCCTTCGGAGCTGCGGTTTTCCATCGATAAGCTGCGGCATCTGGATTTCTGCCCACCCGATCTGGACAAATTTCCGTGTCTCCGGTTGGCCTACGAGGCCGCGGATGCGGGCGGAGCCAAGACCATCGCCCTCAACGCCGCCGACGAGGTAGCCGTAGCCGCCTTCCTGGACGGTCATATCGCTTTTCCGGACATTGCCGGTACAATTGAATCAGTTCTTAATGAAACATCGGCGAGCCGACCTGAATCTATTAAAGAGGTCCTCGCGTGGGACGCGGAATCCCGCCAATGCGCGATCCGGCAAATCAGCCGGATCAGCGGTAAAACATGCGTGGAATCCAAAGGGCCGGCAACGGACGCAGCGGGAGCATCCGGGCGGCGCTAGAGAACTGAAGAGACCTGACTTTGTTGGATAATTTCTTAATTAGCGTAGCGGCCATGGCCGTGGTCCTGGGTTTCATGATCCTGGTCCACGAATTCGGACACTTCGCCGTGGCCAAGTTGCTGGGCGTTCGCGTCGAGCAGTTCGCCATTGGTTTTGGCAAACGCCTGGTAGGTTTTCGCAAGGGCGTAACCGATTACCGCATCAATATTCTGCCCTTGGGCGGCTATGTAAAGATGGCGGGCGAGAACCCCATGGATAGCCACACCGGCGATCCCGGGGAGTTCACCGCCCATCCGCGCTGGCACCGTTTTTTGATCGCAATCGCCGGGCCGGGCATGAATATTATGCTGGCCATCGCCCTCTTGACCGTCGTTTACATGGTGCACTATGTCCATGCGGCGTTTTTGGACCAGCCCGCGGTGGTCGGCTATGTCGCTGCCAACTCTCCCGCTGCCAAAGCCGGGGTGGAAGCGGGCGATCATATCGTGCGCTTGGGCGGTGATCAGAATCCCCTGTGGGAGGATGTGATCATCCAGGTCGCGGTAAGTCCCGGGCAGCCGATGAGTTTGGTGGTGCAGCGCGGGAACCAAGTCTTGGATAAGACCATTACTCCGGTAGCGGAAGGCCGGGAAGAATCCGGCAACGCCGGTTGGTCGCCCAGTCGTCCGGTGGAAGTGGGCAGTACCGAGCCGGGGCCCGCGGCCCAAGCCGGTATGCGCTCCGGGGATATCGTGACCATGGTTGACGGCCAGCCTTTGGCTTCCGTCGAGGCCTTGGTCGACCACCTGGACCAGACTCAGGCCAAACCCGTCACTTTGACGATTCTGCGGGACGGACATACGCAGGATTTAACCGTCACCCCGGTAGCCACCGACATCAACGGACAAACGCATTACCGGTTGCGCTTCTTTCCGTCGGATCCGGTCCGCGTCTCTCACTTATCGCTGCCCAAAGCATTTGCCCGTTCTCTGGAAACCAATAAACGCTACTCCCAATTGCTGCTGCAATTGGTGCAGAAGCTGGTGGAACACAAGGCTTCCATCAAGCAACTGCAAGGCCCGATTGGGATTGGGGTGGTCGCCGGACAAGCCGCCCGCGAACCGGGTTGGACTCCGCTGCTCGAATTGACGGCCCTCATCAGCTTAAATCTGGGCATCATCAACTTGCTGCCGATTCCGATTCTGGATGGCGGGCTGATCCTGTTGTTATTCGTGGAAGCCTTGATGCGCCGCGATATCAGCCGTCCGATCAAGGAACGGATTTACCAGGCGGCCTTTGTGTTTCTGCTTCTGCTGGGCGTCATTGTGATCTACAACGATTTGTCGCGTTATGTGCCGGGGTTGGGAAGCCATTTGCCTTGAGTGGCGAGTTGCGAGTTGTGAGGTGGACGCAGCAATTAGCAACAAGCCAACACTGGCTGCAAGCTATTAACCCCTATGAGCACAAGTCTGGCTTATCGCTTATTGCCTATTGCTTATGGCTCACCGAGTGGCGAGTCGGTTTTCAAATTTCAAATTTGAAATTTGAAATTTGAAATTCCAGGATCGGCTAAACTAGAGTTATGGCGGAAATAGCGCGCAGGAAGACGGTTACGGTTGATGTAGGCGGCGTGAGGGTGGGCGGCAAGGCTCCCATCGTCGTTCAGTCGATGACCAATACCGATACGGCGGACATTGCCGGCACAGTGCGGCAGGTGGCGGCGCTGGCCCGGGCGGGTTCGGAATTGGTGCGGGTTACGGTCAACAACGATGCCGCCGCACAGGCCGTATCGCAGATTGTCGAGCAGCTCGAGCAAACCGGCGTTCACGTCCCCATCATTGGTGATTTTCATTACAACGGCCATCAGTTGCTGAAGAAGTATCCGTTATGCGCGCGGAGCTTGGCCAAATATCGCATTAACCCGGGAAACGTCAGCATCGGACGCAAGGACGACGACAACTTCCGCACCATGATCGAAGTGGCCGTCGAGAATCAGAAGCCCGTGCGCATCGGCGTAAACTGGGGTTCGCTCGACCAGCAATTGCTCACGAAGCTGATGGACGAGAATTCCCGCCTGGCGCAGCCGGCGCCCGCTCGCGATGTAATGATGGAAGCCATGGTGGTTAGCGCCCTGCGTTCCGCCGAACTGGCGGAGAAGTACGGGTTGCGCCACGATCAGATCATTCTGAGCGCCAAGGTCAGCGGTGTGCAGGATCTGATTGACGTCTATCGCTCCCTGGCATCGCGCTGCGATTACGCACTGCATCTCGGTCTGACTGAAGCGGGCATGGGAAACAAGGGCGTAGTGGCATCCACCGCGGGACTAGCTGTGGTTTTGCAGGAAGGCATCGGCGACACCATTCGCGTCTCGCTGACACCGGCGCCCAATGGCGATCGCTCCGAAGAGGTGTTAGTCGCCCAACAAATTTTGCAATCGATGGGCTTTCGCAGCTTTACGCCTCAGGTGACCGCCTGTCCCGGTTGCGGCCGCACCACCAGTGTTTTCTTTCAACAGATGGCCGAGGAGATCGAGGCCTATATTCGCCGGCAAATGCCCGAATGGCGGAAACGCTATCGCGGCGTGGAAGAAATGAAAGTGGCCGTGATGGGCTGCATCGTCAATGGTCCCGGCGAATCCAAACATTCCAATCTCGGCATTTCCCTTCCCGGCACCTTCGAAGAACCCAAAGCCCCAGTGTTCGTGGATGGCCGCCTGGTCACCACCCTGCGCGGCGACAGCATCGTCCAAGAGTTCATCGGGATGTTGGACGAGTACGTGGAAGCGCATTACAGCGCGGAAGAAGCGATAAGCAGCAAGCGATAGGCAATAAGCCAGCACAGCCAGACCGATTTGCCCGCGATTTCCGCGACAACTAACCTGAAGGATCTTGGCGCGACGGAGCGGTGGAAGCGCTGGCCTTTAGGCCAGCGAATCAGGGCTTCTTTCGAGCGGGGCTTCAGCCCCGGCGGGTTCGAGTCAGGGCTAAAGCCCATGACAGGGTGTCGTTCTATCCGCCAGCCTAAAGGCCGGCTCTTCCACCGTGAACACGCAACGTCCGAGAGGATCTGATGAGTAATGCTAACTCAACGAAACTCACGATAAGTCAGCGTCAATCTCTGTCCGAGGGCTAGCTGGCCGACGGCCGACAGCCGAAGGCCGAGGGCACTCACTGCGCAAACAGTCCTACCAGCACCCAATAGGTGCCGCTGGGATAAGCCGCGGTTTTGGCGAAGCAGGCGCCCACGGCAAAGTGCTTCACGTCCCGCGCGTTCCGCAGACGCAGCAGATCCGCCGGCAGGCGCTGGGGATCCAGTGTGGTATACGCGATTCCGTTGCGTGCGCCGGGTAACCGGAGTACCGAAGAGGCGTCGGCCCGCCCCCGTTGCGCCATATCGCAGGCCAAGCGGGGCAAATTAGCCACCTCATCCCGTACCAGGGGCTTGTAGCCGGCCTCCATGCGCGCATCGTTAAAGACCATGGCAATCTGGTCGGCGGCAAATGTCCCGGTAACCTCGGGAATCCGTTCGGCAAAATCCTGTACCACCCAGAGCCCGGTACCGGTTCGCACGATGCCCATGCCCACGGCGTTGTAATGCGTGTCCAGTATGTTGGCCCGATGAGGGGGAGAGTTCATCAAAGCCTCGTGCACCTCGGCCGCGGTGGGTGCTACGGCCACATTCTCGCCGGAATGGTTGAGAGGAACGGCCGTGAGGCGCTGCGACAAGGGAGGCTCATGGGGAAGCTGGTGCGACAACTGATTCCGCTCACCCATAAGCTGGGCGTGTTCTTGGGCCGCCGCCGCCAGCCGATGATCCCAAACCAGCGGCGCCAATCCGGCCCTAACGCGTTCTCGGTTGAGCAGATCGAAGATTTGCCGGCCCGCACCGGCAGTGGTATCCGCGCGCGGCGCAAGATCTTGAGGCGCCGCGAAGACTAGAGACACGGCAAATAGCAGGAAGAAAAAAAGCAGCCCTCGGCTGTCGGCCTTCGGCCTTCGGCCAGCGCTCGTCGCGACAAGACGCGGCGTCGACCGTTGGCCGAGAGCCGAGGGCCGAGGGCCGAAAGCGCTCTTCTCAGTGAAATCGCTGCTTTTGTTCCGCACGGTTCCCTTCTACAATGCTGCTGCTGTCGAGAAAAGGCGAATGGGAATTCTAATTGGATTAGTAGCCGTTGTCATTGGCGCCATCATAACCGCGCTGGTGTTGCGGGCGCGTTCTCTTACTTTAGCAGCCCGGGCGGAACATGCCGAGCGCGACCTGGCGGCGGCCAATGAGCAAATCAAGACCGAACGCACCGCCAATGCTTCGCTGCGCGAAGAGCAGGCTGGGCTAAGGGCAACGTTGGAGGCGGAACGCAAAGCCACCGCCGAAAAACTCGCCTTGGTGGAGCAAACCGAAGCCAAACTGCGCGAAGCGTTTGCTGCCCTCTCGGCCGACGCATTGAAGGGCAATAGCCAGTCCTTTCTCGAACTGGCGCAAGCGACTCTGGGGAAATATCAGGAAAAAGCCACCGGCGATCTCGAACAGCGCAAGCAGGCGGTAGAAGGATTGGTCGAGCCGATCCGCAAATCGCTGGCAGACGTCAATCAACAGATCCGGGAGATCGAGAAAGAGCGTGGCGAGGCTTATGGCAGCCTCCGCACCCAGGTCGCTTCGTTAATTTCCACCCAGGAAAGGTTGCAGGCGGAAACCGGCAATCTGGTAAAAGCCTTGCGGGCGCCGCAAGTCCGCGGACGCTGGGGAGAAATCCAGCTCCGGCGAGTGGTGGAATTAGCCGGCATGCTGCCCTATTGCGACTTTGTCGAGCAGGCTTCCATCAATACGGAAAATGGCAAATTGCGCCCTGACCTGATCATTCGCCTGCCGGGGGCAAAAACCATCGTGGTGGATTCCAAGGCTCCGCTGCAAGCCTATCTGGATGCACTGGAGGCTACGGACGAGGACGCGCGGCTGATTCAACTGGAAAGCCATGCCCGCCAGATTCGTACGCACATGGCCAACCTCGGCTCTAAAGCATATTGGGATGAGTTGTCCTCGACCCCCGATTTCGTCGTCATGTTTCTGCCGGGCGAAACATTTTTCAGCGTCGCCCTGCAACAGGACCCCGGACTCATCGAATATGGCGTAAGCCAGAAGGTGATTCCCGCTTCTCCGACTACTTTGATCGCGCTGCTGCAAGCCGTCGCTTATGGATGGCGGCAGGAACGGATCACGGAAAGCGCCCAGGAGATCAGCGAACGCGGCAAAGAACTCTATGACCGCCTGTGTACCATGGCCACCTACATTCGCGACCTGGGAGGCAATCTGGGCAAAGCCGTGGACCAGTACAACAAGGCCGTAGCCTCGCTGGAAGGCCGTGTGCTGGTTACGGCCCGCAAGTTCCCCGAACTGGGCATCAGCGCCAAGGACGAGATTCCGGAACTGGCTCCCATAGAGAAGCGGCCCCGCGAAATGCAGGCCCCAGAGCTGGTGGAACGAATTGCGCTCGTGCTGCCGGAGGAATAGCAGGCTTTCACCGCAGCCGCCGTTCCGGCGTCCCATCAGCGTTCATCTGCGTTGATCTGCGGCTCAGGGGTTGAATCTCCTCTGCGTCCTCTGCGTTGAAAAGTTACAATCCGGATTCGATGCGTGAGCGGGGATCGAGATAATCGCGCAGGGCGTCGCCGATGAAGTTGAAGGCCAGGACGGCGAGCATGACGGTAAGGGCGGGAAACAGCACCAGATGCGGCGCGCCGAACAGATGCGAGCGGCCATCGTTCAGCATGGCGCCCCAACTGGCGGTGGGGGGCGGAACGCCCAATCCTAAGAAGCTCATGGTGGCTTCGGCGAGCACGGCGCCGGCCATGCCAATGGCGGCCTGCACAATCACCGGTTGAATGATATTGGGCAGAATATGGCGCACGATAATACGCGCATCGCCGGCGCCCAAGGCACGGGCGGCTTCCACAAATTCCCGCTCGCGCACGGCCAGCACCTGAGCGCGCACCAGACGCGCGTACCCCACCCAGCCCCCGATGGAAAGCGCGAGGATCAGGTGAAAAATTCCGTGTCCCAGAAAGGCGACAAAGGCGATCGCCAGCAGAATTCCGGGAAACGAGAGAAACGCGTTCATCACCACGACATTTACAAAACGATCGATGCGGCCGCCGTAGTAGCCAGCAATCGAGCCAACGAGCAGACCCAATAACAGCGAGAAAGTCACCACGCTGGCGCCCACCAGCATGGAAATGCGGGCGCCATAAATCAGCCGCGAAAAGATGTCGCGTCCCAATTCGTCGGCGCCCAACCAATGGGCCGCGGACGGCCCAGAGAGCCTTGCCGCCAAATCGATGTGCGCGGGGTCCTGGGGCGCCAACCAGGGAGCAAACACGGCCAGCACGGTGAACAAAAGAACCAAAACCACACCAGCTCCCGCCAAGGGATTGTTGCGCGCCGCGCTCCAGAGGCCCGTCTTTACTGCCAGTGCGCTGAGTGGAGCCTGAAGGGTGGCGGCCATTATTGTCTGATCCTGGGATTGACCGCGGAATACAACAGGTCGGTAACGAAGTTTACGGCAACATAGGTCAGCCCGATGGCCAGAACACAGCCTTGCACGACCGGGTAGTCCCGAGTATTGATGGCTTGAATGGTGAGTCGCCCGATGCCGGGCCAGGAGAAGATGGTTTCGGTGACAATGGCGCCGGCCAGCAAGGCTCCGAATTGAAGTCCCACCACGGTAAGCACAGGGACCAGCGCATTGCGCAGGGCATGTTTGTAGACCACTGCGGCCTCGCTCAAACCCTTGGCGCGGGCAGTGCGAACGTAATCCTGGCTAAGCTCTTCGAGCATGGAGGTGCGCACCATGCGGGTGAGAATCGCGGCCAGCGCGCCCCCCATGGTAATGGCCGGCAGCACCAGATGCGCGACGCCACCGGCGCCGGAAACGGGAAGGACAGCCAGCTTGATCGCGAATAGCAGGATCAGCACAGGACCCAAGGCGAAGCTGGGGAAGGAAAACCCCAGCAACGACACCAGGCTGAGCGCCCGGTCACTCCAGCGATTGCGATGCGTGGCCGAATAGACTCCGGCGGGAATCGAGAGGAGCAGCGCAACCACCAGCGCCGCGCAGGTTAACTGCAAGGTGAAGGGATAACGCGCGCGAATCAGGCTGCCTACGTCCTGCCGGAAGAGGAGCGATTCGCCCAGGCGGCCATGTATCACCCCCATCCAATAATTCGCATATTGCCGGGAAATCGGCAGATCCAGCCCGTATTGATGACGCACGGCCGCGATGTCGGCAGAGGCGGCCCCTTCGCCCAGCATCTGCTGAATGGGATCGCCCGGCACCAGATGGATCAGTAAAAACACGACTGAAACCACCAGCCAGATTACCGGCAACGTGTAGGCCAGGCGAGTTGAGAGGTAACGAAGCAATCAGGTCCCGATGTAAAATTTCAAATTTGAAATTTCAAATTTGAAATTAATTCAGTCCGCCTTTTTGCCGGCGGGTTCCTCGGCTTGCTCGATTTTTACTTTGGCGATGCGGTGGCCGTCCATCTCCGTGATCGTGAATCGCCGGCCGCCGAATTCAAATTTCTCGCCGCCGCGGGGGATCTTTTGCAGACGCGCCAGGACAAAACCAGCCAGCGTTTCATATCCCTCCTCCCGGGGCAGCTTCAACTGATACTGCGTTTCCAAGTCGCGCAGCGGAACGGAGGCATCGAGCAACATGGTTGTACCAACGGCGGGCAACGGCTGGCGGGCAACGTCGAATTCATCTTCGATCTCGCCTACCAGTTGTTCGAGAACATCTTCGACGGTCACCACCCCAACGGTAGAGCCGAACTCGTCCACGACCACCGCCAAGTGGCGTTTACGGAGTTTGAACTCCGTCAACAGATCGGGCAGCGGCTTGGTTTCGGGCACCACCAGCACATCGCGCATCAGATGCCGTACTTCCATTTGGGCCAGCCGCTCGGCGGTTTCCGGCGATAACACCAGGCGCAGACGCATCCAGCGCGTCAGGTCCTTGGAGTAAAGGACGCCGATAATGTGTTCGGGCCCCCGTTTGCGTTCATACACGGGCACGCGCGAGTGCTGTTCCTCGACCACGGAGGTGAGGGCTTCGTCCAGGGACATATCCGCGGGGAGAGAAAAGATATCGGGCCGGGGCACCATGATTTCGCGGGCGGTGACATCGCCCATTTCCAGGGTACGGTGGATGAGTTCTTCCGCGAAGGTAGGCAACAGGCCGAGACGGCGGCTGGCGGTCACCACCAGTTTCAACTCCTCCGGCGAGTGCACGCCGCCTTGGCGGATTTGCGGTACGCCAAAGGCCCGCAACAGCAGCCGCGCCGTATGCGTCATGACATAAAGAAACGGCTTGGTGGCCGTGATAAAGATGTCCATGGGGCCGGCGACAGCCAGCGCCACGCGTTCGGCGCGATGGAGCGCCACCGACTTCGGTACCAGTTCGCCCAGGGTGGTGTGCAGATACGTGATCAGAATGAAAGCCAGCAGAATGGCGGTCACATGGGCGTACAGTCCCGGATGATGCAAGCCTTGGAAAGCGCTCTCCAACAGGCGCGCCAAGCCTTCTTCGCCGATCCAGCCGAGGGCCAGGCTAGCCAGGGTCACCCCGAGTTGCACGGCGGCCAGCAGTTCATCGATGCGGGAGTGCAGTTTTTGTACAGTGCGCGCGCCGATGCGGTGAATTTCCACCAATTGCTGAATGCGCGTGTCGCGAACGCTGACCAGCGCAAATTCCGCGGCCACAAAGAAGGCATTCGCCGCCACCAGCAGCACCACCGCCAATACTCGAAGCAAAACGTACGTCGCCATCTATCGGAGCATTCTACCAGTTGCGTCGTCGGTCGTTGGCCGTCGGTCGTCGGCCAGCAAAGCCGCCATCGGCCCTCCCACGTCGTCGGCCTTCGGTCGTTGGTCTTCGGCCGGCCCCCCTCAGCCGCAGATGAACGCTGATAAACGCAGATTAGACGGAACGGGGTTTCAGGAGAACGAGAAACGAAAAACGTGAAACGGCATTCCGGCCGACGACCGAGGGCCGAAGGCCGATGGCTGTCTTAGTTACTTCTCCAGTTCCCATGCCCGGGCATTGCTCCATTCTTGCCCCGCAATGCATACAATGTGGCTGGGTGGCTAGATGGAACGTGTGATTACTCTGACGACCGATTTCGGCACGCGGGATCACTATGTCGGGACCATGAAGGGAGTGATCCTGAACATCCATCGATCGGCTCTGATCGTGGATATCTGCCACTCCGTGCCACCCTATGACGTGCTGGAAGGCGCCCTGACCATCGCGCAAGCTTATTCCTACTTTCCGCCGGGCACGGTGCACATGGTAGTAGTCGATCCTGGTGTGGGCAGCAGCCGCCGCCCCATCCTGGCGGATACGGGCAAGTACCGCTTCATCGCTCCCGATAATGGCGTGCTGTCCCTGGTGTACGCGCGGGAAGAGCGCGTCCAGGTGCGCCATATTACCGCCGAGCATTATTTTCTGAATCCGGTCAGCGCGACTTTTCACGGACGGGACATCTTTGCCCCGGTAGCGGCATACGTCAGCAAAGGTGTGTCTTTGCCCATGCTGGGCGAGGAAATTGACGACTATGTGCGTTTCACCATTCGGCCACCGCAACCGGTAAGCGAGAAAGAGCTGACGGGAGTCGTGCTGAAGGTGGATACATTCGGCAACCTGGTGACGAACCTGCGCCCCCAGGACGTACCGGCGCTCTCAGAGGAACCCACGCCAGACTTTTGCCTGAAGGTCGGTACTGGGGAAGTTCGTAGCATCAAGCCGACCTTTTCCGCGGGAGATCCGGGAGAAGTCTTCGCCCTCTGGGGCAGCATGGGATTTCTGGAGATCGTAGCCAATTGCGGCTCCGCCGCACAGATCCTCGGCGTGGGTAAAGGGGCGAAGGTGGGACTGGTGCTCGCGTAGGAAATGTAGCGCCGGCGTCTCGCCGGCTGTCGGTGGGGGTGTCTCGCCCCCACCAGAGCGCGCCATTCATCGAGTCGCTCTCAGTAGTTGTCGAGCCTCCTCCTTCGACAAGTCGGTAGCCCAAGGAGACTTGCACGTCTGGGCCAGATAAGGAATTGCCTTGTCTGCCTGACCTTTGCCCAAATAAACCTTCGCAATCTCCAGATTGGCATCACCGTCGCCGGCCTCTACAGCTTTCTGAAACCACTGTAGCGCTCGCCCCAAATTCCCTCTGTCACGCCAGATCACACCAATATTATTGGCGGCAGAAAAGTCGCCCATATGGCGATACGCTCGCCTATACCAGTACAAAGCCGCATCTTTCCTAGATTGAGCTCGCAAAGCAGCAATTTATCACGTACAGATCCTCCAAGGAATACGGGGAGCATGTCCTCTATGGTGCGGACGGGACGCCCGCACCGACAGCCGGCGAGACGCCGGCGCTACCTTGGTTCAAACGCAGGCAGGGCCATGAAGGGGCCGTCGATGCAGGACAGGTGTCCGCTGGGCGAGGCGCATTTGCCGCAGATGCCGACGCCGCAACTGGTGTGATATTCCACGGCGGATAGAATCCTGCCGGCGGGCACGCATTGCCGTTGCAGGGCGATACAGCCCTTGATCATCGGCTCCGGGCCACAGTTCACAAAGGCAAGCGTTTCGGCCGCCCCCGCGGGCAGCGAATTCAGTAGCTGTTGTAGAAGCGGCAAAACGGTTCCATGCTGGCCGCAACTGCCATCGTCGGTAGCCAGTGAGACTTCTCCCAAATTGCGAAACGAGTCGACGGCAAAGTGTTCTGCCTTGCATCGCGCTCCGAGAAGAAAGCGAAGCTTGCCCGCGGACTGCAACGCATAGCCAACCTCCAGCAACGACGCAATCCCCGTCCCCCCTCCGATCAGCACATAGTGATCACAGCCGGCGAGGGCGTCAATATGCTTGCCATACGGTCCGCGCAGAAGAATTTCGTCACCTACTTTGACGCTGTTGAGATAGGTGGTGAATTTTCCTCGAACCTTGACGATCACCGTGCGGTCGGCAGCGGAGAATACAGCAAACGGCTTCTCGCCGGCTCCGGGCACCGAAAGAAAATAATATTTGCCGGCCATTTCACCGGGGGCGGGGTCACCGGGAAGACTGGCCAACGCCAAGCCAAACAGATCGTCGGTGTATTGAATCCGTTCGATAACCCGGGTGGGGTAATAATCCATGCTTAACGGGGTATCGCTGGAATCGCTTCCCAGGCTGGCCGGTTGGCCGCTGAGCGCCCCCCGTTGCAGTTCGGCAAAGAAGGCCGTCATTTGATCGCTGTCCAGGCCTGTCACCGCACTGCCGACTCCAAATACGTCGGCGCCACAGGCGCGAAATTGCAGGACATGCTCCGAAGTGCCAATTCCGCCCATGCCGATAATGACCGGCCCGGGACCAATGGCCGAACGAACGGTTTCCACCGCGCGCAGGCCGAGCGGGCGAACGGCATTGCCGGACAAACCTCCGACACGATTGGAGAGAATGGGATTCAATCCAACCTGAACCATGGAGGGACCGATGGTGTTGATCAGAGTAACGCCGGCGGCGCCGGCGGCAATGGCCAACTCCGCCGTACGTTGAATGCGAGGAAGCATGGCCGATAATTTGACGATTACGGGAAGCCCGGAGGCCTCGATCACGGCGCGAGTAATAGCGGCCACCAGTTCGGCATCCTGGCCGATTTCCATGCCATAGCCCGCCGCATGGGGGCAGGACATGTTCAATTCGAAACCATCGGCCACCGGCCGCAGGATGCCGGCGGCACGCGCGTATTCTTCCGCATTCGTTCCCAGAATCGATACCAGCAGGAACTTGTCCTCAGGGATAACGATTTCTTCCAGTTCGCGGCGAAAGGCTTCCGCCCCAGGATTGGTTAAGCCGACGGCATTGATATAGGAACCGGGGGAAAACCGGGCGTAAATGGGCTCGCGATAGCCCGGGCGCGGCAAAACGCTGATGCTCTTGGTGGTAATCACGCCGATTTCATTCACGTCGGCAAAGCACCGGGCAATGGTGCTGGCGTGGGTGCAGCGTATGCCCGAGGGGATTACGAAGCGGCCGGAGATGCGTTTCCCGGCAAACGAAAATGGCTCAGTAAAATAACCCTGCAAATCAGCAGACACGCGCTGGCTCCTCCACGGATATCGCCCACTCGGGAAAGGTTGAGATGTGAATAAATCGTAGCACAAACGGAAAAGGCGCCCTCGGCTGTCGGCCCTCGGCCTTCGGCAAGCCAAACCCGCTATGAGCAATTGGCGATTGGCAATTGGCCCAGACCGGAGGTTGCCGTTGGCGCGACACGGACGGGGGACGGGGGACGTTCCTTACACGTTTTTCGGCTCCGGGCGGGCGTAGCGTTCCATGCTGGCGGTCCACTGCAAGAAACGCCAGAGACTGATGCGTTCGCGGAAGAGGAAGCCCCAGAATTCCAGAAAGCCAACGCGATCCATCTTGACGCCACAATAGGTCTCGATGCGCAGGCGCAGAAATGGCGAGAGCCACGGGGCCAAGCGATGGCCGCGGGTGGAATTCCACAAGAATCGAAGAGCAAACAGCATAGGGGTTAGTAGTTGGGAGCTGGTAGTTAGGGGCCGGCTTCGCTCCCTATTATAGTGCGTCTCTGCTCCAACCCTTCTTGGCACTCCGGAAACTCGAACGCAGAGGACGCTAAGGACGCGGAGGAAATTCGACAAATAGTCATCGCCGGATCGAAAAAGACTTTCCTCATGTCTTTTTCTTTAATCCTCCGCGTCCATTGCGTCCTCTGCGTTCGTTCTTTTCCGGAGGCTCCCGCGCTAGAGGACCGCCAGCTACAGATCGTACTTTTTCAGCAAATGGCGGAAGCTGCGATAGGAAAGATGCAGCAGGCCGGCGGCGCGGGTTTGAACGTCATTGGAGCGGCGTAGCGCAGACTGCAGCAAGGAGCGTTCGATATCGGCGACATAGCGCTCCATATCCATTCCGTCGGGAGGAATCGACACTCCGGGAGCCCCAGTGCCGCCCGCACTGGCCGCGGCGGCACGCGCTTTGGGCTGTTCGGTTAGCGGTTCGATGTGCAATTCCTCGCCCGGTTCCATGGCCACGGCGCGCTCGATGGTATTTTCCAATTGCCGCACATTGCCCGGCCAGTCATAGCCCTTCAGCACATCGAGGGAATCGGCGGTCATGCGGCGAATGGGCCGGTTCATCGCGGTCGCGTATTTCTTCAGAAAAAACAAGGCCAGAGGCTCGATGTCGTGTCCCTTGTGGTCTTCCGAATGGCGCTCGCGCAACGGCGGCACCACGATGGGAATCACGCTGATGCGGTAATACAGGTCCTCGCGGAAGCTTTTCTCCGCCACCATGCCGTCCAGATTCTTATTGGTAGCGGCAATCACGCGTACATCGATGGGGGATTCCACGGTTCCGCCCACCGGGCGAATGGTTCGCTCCTGGAGCACGCGCAACAGCTTGACCTGCATGCTGAGGCTGGTCTCGCTGATTTCGTCGAGGAAGATCGTACCATTGTGGGCGGATTCGAAGAGCCCACGTTTGTTCTGATTGGCGCCAGTAAACGCGCCTTTCACATAGCCAAAAAGTTCGCTTTCCAAAAGCGTCTCGGGAAAGGCGCCGCAATTGATGGAAACGAACGGCTCGGCGGCGCGGGGGGAGCAGTCGTGCACCGCGCGAGCTACCAATTCCTTGCCCGTACCGCTCTCCCCGCAGATCAAAATGGTGCTATTGGTGGAGGCCACGGTATGGATGGTCTGCTTCAGCTTTTGCATGGCCGGACTGCAGCCCACCAGGTTATCCAGGGAATTCCGTTGTCCCGCATCGCGGCGAAACGCCAGGTTTTGCCGGCGCAGGGAAATCTTGTCGATCGCCTGGGCCACCGAATGGGTGACCACATCCGGCAAACTGGGCCCTTTCACGATGAATTGAAAGACGCCGCCCGCCTCGGCCACGCGCCGGGCGGTTTCAAACTCCTCGTGGGCCGTAATCACGATGCGTTCGGCCTCGGGACAAACGGCGCCGGCATAACACAGGACCTCGACGCCATCGATGCCTGGCATCTTGATGTCGCTAATCACGACGTCGTAAATGGCGGTACCGAGCTTGTTCTTGGCGGCCTCGCCGGAGGAAACCGTCTCCACGCGATGACCGGCACGCCGCAGCGCAATATCCAGCATGCGGCAGATATCGAGTTCGTCGTCACAGACCAGCACGTTACCCACGAGCGTTCCCTCCGGAATCCCCGGCGCCTACCAGATCAACGTGCGGAGATGCGGCTGCGGCGGCCACGGCTTGCGGGCCCACCGCCCGTTTGAGATGCAATAAGAACCTGGTTCCCTGTTGCGGCGAGGACTCCACCGAAACCTTGCCATCGTGCGCCTGCAGAATCTGGTAGACGATCGCCAGCCCCAAGCCAGTGCCGTTGGCAAACTGGGAATGAAACGGTTCGAAGATGTTTTCCAGATACTGTTGCGAGATGCCCTGTCCGGTATCGGCGAAGGCAATCACCCAATCCTGCGTCGAGGCCGTCACGCTGACGGTCAAGGTGCCCCCCTGCGGCATGGCACGGATCGAGTTATCGCAGATATTCCAGAAGACCTGCCGCATGCGGTCGCCATCGGCCTCGGCCGGCGCCTCCGTCACGGCAAACTCGCGCACAATGCGGATTCCGCCGCGCGCACATTCCGGCCGGTTTTCCAGCAGCAACAAAGTTTCCTGCAGCAAAGCCAACAGATCGAGCGGAGCAAAGCGATAGCGGCTGCGCGAGTAGGCGAGAAAATCGGTGACAATGGAATTCAACCGCTCCGACTCGCGGCGCACGATATCCAGCAACGAGCGCTCGTCCTCACCCAGGCCGGGAGATTCGCGCAGCATTTGCGCCGAGCCGGCAATGGCGGCCAGCGGATTGCGGATTTCATGGGCGATGCCGGAAGCCAGGCGGCCCACCGCGGCCATCCGGTCCCGGACCATCACTTCCCGCTCCAGGCGGCGAATCTCGGTCAAATCGGTAAAGGTATAAACCCGTCCGGCGACGGCGCGATTCGAACCGGTCAGGGCACAGGCGGTCATACCAAAAGTTTTGTCAGCACCGCTGGAGCTCTTATACGGCAATTCGCGCCGGGCCTTGCCGACTTCCGGCAACTCGTCGCCAAATAACTGGTCGATATTCGTGCCGGAGAGCTCAGACTGCGGCCTGCCCAACAGCCGCTCCGCGGCGGGATTGACGATTTCGATTTTTCCCTGAATGTCGGTGGTAATCAGGCCGCCGCTCATGGAGCGGACAATATCTTCATGCAGGGCCTGCAGTTGTTCCAGCGCGCCGCTCTTCTCCTGCAACTGCACGTTGGCCTTGCGCAACTTGGCCACCAGGTAACTGGTCAGGTAGGCGATCGCCATGTAGGCGAGCAGGTTGATCAAAATGCTGGCCTGCAGGCTTTTCAAATCGGGGCGGGTAACCGAGTAGGAATGGAGCACGCCGAAATACGTCAGCTCGAGCAACGCTCCGGAGAGGATGAAGGCCAGCGCGGCGGTCAGATAGGCCCAATAACGCGGCAACAAAATCGCGGCCGTGATGATGATCAGGGGATAAAGAAAGGTGAAGGGGGTATCGATGCCGCCAGTGGCATACAGCACCACCGCCGCCAGTACCAGATCGACCAGCACCTGCACCTTGGCTTGCAATCGATATTCGTTCCACAGGCCCAATAACAGGGCGTGGAAGGCGCCGATGGTGTACCACAAGGCAATCAGGCTGATAAACAGCCGTTTGGAAATAGGCATCGGCGTGAAGGCCACCACGGCCAACTCGATACCCAAAAGAAAGGTAATGACGATAATGCGGACCTTAACCAGCCACGCCAGCCAATTACGCTCGTTAAAGGTCGGAGACACGGTCATCATGCTTATCCCGCCAGTTTACCGATCATCTTGAACAAGGGCAGGTACAAGGCAATCACGATACCGCCGATGGAACAGCCCAGAATGCCGATGATCACCGGCTCCAACATGGTCAGCATGTTCTTGGTAGCCGAGTCGACGTCGGCTTCGTAGAAATCGGCAATCTTCTGCAACATGGCGTCCATGGCGCCGGTGGCTTCGCCAACACCGATCATTTGCGTCACCATGTTGGGAAAGACGCCGCTTTCGCGCAGCGGATCGACAATGGTGCGGCCCTCCTCGATTGCCTTGCGGACCTTCATCAGTGCTTCTTCCACCACCGCATTGCCCGAAGTGTGCGCCGTGATGGCCAGGCCTTCGAGAATGGGAACGCCGGAGGTGATCAAGGTGCCCAGCGTACGGGTAAAACGGGCCACGGCAATTTTGCGCAGGAGCATGCCAAAAACCGGCACATTCAACATCAACCGGTCCCAGATCATGCGGCCCTGTTCGCTCTTGCGGAAATATTTAATGCCGAAGAACAGGCCGATGCCGCCCCCGATACCGAACCACCAGAACTCGCCGACAATGTTGCTGAGCATCACCACCATGCGGGTAGGCAGCGGCAGTTCCACGCCCATGCCATCAAACATTTTGATGAAGATGGGCACCACCCACTTCAACAACGCGCCCACAATCAATATCGCCATGCCAACCACAATGCAGGGATAGACCAGCGCCGATTTGATGGCGGCGCGCAGGGTTACGCTCTTTTCCACGTAGATGGCCATGCGCTGCAGAATGGTATCGAGAATACCGCCGGTTTCGCCGGCATCCACCATATTGACGGTGAGATCGTCGAAGACGCGGGGATAGGCCTTCATGGCTTTGGACAGAGTGGCGCCGCCCTCGACCCCGGTGCGAACCCCGGTCAACACTTTCTGAAAGAGCTGACTCTCCTGATTGGTGGCCAGGATTTCCAGGCATTGCACCAAGGGCAAACCGGCATCGATCATCACCGAGAACTGGCGAAAAAAGATGGCCAGGTCCTTGGTGGGGACTTTCTGCGTACCCAGGGTGGGCAGGGCAAATTCCTTGCCTTTTTCCTTAATGGGTCCGCTCAGGGCCACGCGTTCGCGCCGCAGCTGGGCTTGCAGCGTCTGTTTGTTTTCGGCCACCCGCTGGCCGCTTACTTTCTGTCCTGTCGCGTCCTTGCCGCTAAAGGTAAAAACCGGCATGTAACCCTCCTGCTCGCCTGTCAGCGCCGCATTCGATCCGGCGCCGCCGTGCGCGAGACCAGACCCGCGCCACGGGTAATCATTTCCTGCAACTCATCGGGGAACGAAGAATGCTGTATCGCGTTTTCCAACGTGATCTGTTTCTGGAAGTAGAGAGTGGCCAGCGCCTGGTTCAGGGTCTGCATGCCAAAGCGGTCCTGGCCCGACTGCATGGCCGAATAGACCTGGTGAATCTTATCCTCGCGAATCAGATTGCGAATGGCGGCATTGGGAACCAGAATTTCCATGACCATGGCCCGGCCCTGTCCGCCCACCTTGGCCAGCAACGCCTGACAGAGAATGCCCTCCAACACCAGGGACAACTGGGTACGCACCTGGGCCTGCTGGTGCGCCGGGAAGACGTCGATCACGCGGTTAATGGTGGAGGCCGCCGAGTTGGTATGCAATGTGCCGAAGGTCAAGTGGCCGGTTTCGGCAATGCGTAGCGCCGCCTCGACGGTTTCCAGGTCGCGCATTTCGCCGATCAGCACCACGTCCGGATCTTCGCGCAAGGCCGAACGCAACGCGTCGGTAAACGACTTGGTATCGGAGTGCACCTCGCGTTGATTGACCAGGCAGTTCTTGTGTTGGTGCACGAATTCGATGGGATCTTCAATGGTGATGATGTGATCGTGGCGATCGGTATTGATCTTGTCCAGCATCGCCGCCAGCGTGGTGGACTTGCCGGAACCGGTAGGCCCGGTGACCAGAATCAGCCCGCGCGGCTTCTCGCACAATTTGGCCACCACCGGCGGCAAATTGAGCTTTTCAAAACTTTTGATCTCGAAGGGAATGATGCGGAAGACCGCGGCACAGGCGCCGCGCTGATTGAAAACATTGGCGCGAAAGCGCGCCAGTCCCTTCAAGCCGAAGGAAAAATCCAGTTCCAGATCCTCTTCAAAACGGTGCTTCTGGGCATCGGTCATGACGCTATAGGAGATGGATTTGGTCTCCGAGGGCGTCAAGGGCGGCATGTCCAGGGGTTGCAGCGAACCATGGACCCTGATCTGGGGCGGTGAATTGGTGGTGATGTGCAGATCGCTGCCGCTCAGCTCCAACATTTTTTTCAGCAGATCGCTGAGACTCGGTGCCATTCGCTATTCCCGCTCCCTCCCCAACCACTCACGTGGCGGGGCTATTCTCCTGCGGCTTTGGGGTGCCATTTTCGTGATCGGCCCCCTGGAGCACGCACGAGCTTAGTGCACGCTTTCGCGCGCCACTTCTTCCATGGTGGTCATGCCTTGCATGACTTTGACCAAACCGCTACGCCGCAGGGTAATCATTCCCCGCTCCAGCGCTTTCTTCTTCAACTCCATCGACGAGGCGCCCACCAGGATGAGTTCGCGGAGTTCGTCATCCACTTCCATCACCTCATACAGGCCGACGCGACCTTTGTATCCGGTATTGCGGCAAGTTTCGCAGCCCTTGCCCTTCATGATCTTTACCGAGCGGGCTTCCTCGGGGGTATAGCCGGCTTCCACCAGACTTTGATAAGGAACCTCCACAGGTTCCGCGCATTCCGAGCAAATGCGGCGTACCAGCCGTTGAGCGCAGATCAGATGCACCGACGTGGCCACCAGAAACGGCTCGATGCCCATGTTCATCAGACGGCTGATGGTTTCGGGCGCACCGTTGGTATGCAGGGTGGAGAGCACCAAGTGTCCGGTGAGGGCGGCCTTGATGGCGATTTCCGCGGTTTCAAAGTCGCGGATTTCGCCCACCAGGATGATGTTGGGATCCTGCCGAAGGAAAGCACGTAAGGCGGCCGCAAAGTTCAGGCCAATCTGCTCCTTCATCTGCACCTGATTGATGCCGGGAAGTTGAAATTCCACGGGATCTTCCGCGGTCATGATATTTACGTCCGGAGTATTCAGCCGGGCAATGGAGGAATACAGCGTATTGGTCTTGCCCGATCCGGTCGGTCCGGTAACCAGCACCATGCCGTAGGGCTTTAAGATGGCGGCCTCGAAGCGCGCCAGCGATTCCGGTTCGAAGCCTAATTTGGTCATGTCGAGGCGCAGGTTCTCCTTGTCGAGGAGACGCAACACCACTTTTTCGCCCCATAGGGTGGGCAGGGTGCTGACACGAAAATCCAGTTCTCGTTTTCTGCCGCCGATCGCCATTTTGAGCATGATGCGGCCATCTTGCGGCAGCCGCTTTTCGCTGATGTCCAGTTTGGACATGATCTTGATGCGCGAAGTGACGGCATCCTTGAGCTTCAACGGCGGGGTCATGATGTTTTGCAACACGCCGTCGATGCGGAACCGTACGCGGTACTCTTTCTCGTAGGGTTCCATATGAATATCGCTGGCCCCACGCTTGAGGGCATCGGTCAACAGGATATTCACCAGTTTGACGATGGGCGCCTCGTCGGCCGCCTTTTCCAATTCCGATAGCGAGAGCTCTTCTTCTTGCGCCTCGATCTCCAGCGAGGTGTCGGTGTCGTCGAATTGCTGCATCACCGATTCGAGAGAGGTCTCGTTGTTCGATCCATAGACCTTTTCGATTTGCTCGACGATGGCCTGTTCCGACGCCACCACCGGCTCGATGTTGAAGCCGGTCATGAACTTGATATCGTCCATGGCGAAGACGTTGGTGGGGTCCACCATGGCCAGCGTCAGCGACGCCCCTACCCGGCTGAGCGCCAATACCTCATAACGCTTAGCCGTCTCATAGGGGATAAGCTTGACCACCGCCGGATCGATCTCGAAATAACTCAGATTGATGGCGGGAACGCCATATTGGCGAGACAAGAAGTTGGTAACATCCTCGTCGTTGACGAAACCAAGCTTAACCAAGACCGAGCCCAGACGCGCACCCGACTCCCGCTGCGCTTCCACCGCCTGGTTGAGCTGTTCCACGGTGATCACTTTCTCTTTTACAAGAAGATCACCGATCCGTTGCGACATACCTTGGTCTCCCTATCCTTGTCACAGTTAAGCCTGTGCACAACGGGGCCGTCCTCCCCGGCGCCACTGGCAGTCGCGTGAAAAAACACGCAGTATCAGGGAAGAATCTGCATGCTAGGGCGAGTGACATATTTTGTCAATCCGTAACAAGCCCGGGTAAGACACTGTAGTACCTCACCTTAGGGCATGACCTTTTGGGTACGTCTCCCGTTCCCCGTCCCCCGTCTCCCGCCAGCACGGCTTTCACGTTGCACGAGCCGCCGGACGGGGGACTGAGGACGGGAGACGTGAGACGGGGGACGTTGTCATTGATTGCTCACCACAACGGGCCCAGAGGAACCGGACGAAGCTAGCCCTACGCCGGCTCTGCCGGGCGGGGAACGGGGACGGGAGACGGGGAACGGTCTACAGCGGCTTGGTGGCTAGGAGGATCAAATGCGGGCTGCAAAAGCGTTCGATCAAACCGTTATCGCGAAATTCCGGCTTATACCAGTCGCGGGCTTCGGCTGGACCATTCGCCAGCAGGGCGGAGATGGTTTGGCGCACCTCTTCCGTGGCATTCTGGATGGAGGTCCACCAGTCGAACTCGACTTGCTTTTCAAAGACTTCGGAATGCTCGACGGTCAAGCCGGCGGCCACGGCCAGCGACTCCCATTCGGCTGCGGATAATTGACGGTTGTGGCTGGGGTCGCGGAGGAATTCAAACTGATTGATGGTGGCCGCGGCCGCGAGATGGGTGGGAGCAACCTGGTCCTCCAGCCCAAAGCGGCCTCCGGGACGCAGCACGCGGGCGGCTTCGGCGACAAATTTTCCGGGATCGGGGAAGTGGTGCGGCGCCATACGCGCGGTAACGATTTCAAACGAATTGTCGGCAAAAGGCAGATTGAGCGCATCGGCCAGCACCAGTTGCGCTCCCACTTCATGAGTGGCGAAGTTGTCGGCAGCCTCGCTGAGCATGCCGGGCGTCAGATCGCTGGCGGTAACCCGGGCGCCGGCACGGGCGAGCGCCACGGCAACATGGCCGGCGCCGGTCGCAATATCGAGTGCGCGATCCTTTACGGTTGGCGCCACCAGCGCGATGAGGCGGTCCAGATCCGCGCCGCCCGCATGTACCGCGCTTGCCCGGTAGCCCGCGGCCCGAGTTCCAAAGCGTTTACGATTTTCGGTCTGCAATTTGTTTGTGTCAGTCATTGTAATTAGCAATAAGCAACAAGCAATAAGCAGCAAGCCAGCAGCCTAAGGCGGACTATCAAATCTTCACGTAACGCAATGCCGGCTTGTTGCCTATTGCTTGTTGCTTGTTGCTTATCGCTGCCTTTCCGGCTTATAGCTTATTGCTTGTTGCTTATTGCTAATTGCGCTCCGCCAATCACCACCGCCTCACAGCGATTGCCGCCGAACCAATAGGGGATTTCGCGATAATCGTCGACGTTAAAGATGGCCAAATCGGCGTCTTTTCCCGGTTCGATGGAGCCTTTGGAATCGGCCAGACGCAAGGCGTAGGCGCCGTTTAAGGTGGCCGCCGCTATGGCCTCCGCCGGCGACATGCCCAGGTGGGTGCAGGCCAAGGAAAGAACCATGGGCATGCTGGCGGTGGGCGAGGTGCCGGGATTGTAGTCGGTCGCCAGAGCTACGGCCACACCGGCTTCGATCAGTTTGCGGGCGGGCGGGTAATTTTTGAGCCCCAGAAAATAATTGGAGCCCGGCAGTAGAGTCGCGATCGTATTGCTTTGCGCTAGCAATTCAATATCCTCATCCTCGACAAAATCCATGTGGTCCAGGGAGGAGGGATTGAACTTCAATAAGCTGTGCAACGAGGTGGCGGAAAATTGGCCAAGGTGAATACGCGCGAATAGATTCCGCTGCCAGGCGGCGGTCAGAATGCTTTCCGCCTCTTCCAGATCAAAGGCATTGCGCTCGCAGAAAACGTCGATGAACCAGGCTAATCCGCCTTCGTCGGCCTGGGGAATCATCTCCTCGCAGATTTGGCGTATATATTCGGCGCGGTCGTCGGTGAATTCCGCGGGAATCAGGTGCGCGCCCAACAAGGTCGGCGCAATGGTAGCGGGGGTTTGGCGGGCCGCGTCGCGAATTGCTTCCAACGACTTGATCTCGGCCGCCACCGTCAAGCCATAACCGGACTTGGCCTCAATCGTGGTTGTGCCACAGGAGATCATCTGTTGGAAGGCGCGCAATACCTGGCGCGTAAGTTCCGCGCGGGAAGCCTCGCGCACGTCGGCCACGGTGGAAGCAATCCCGCCACCGGCTGCCGCAATTTCCTCATAGCTCGCGCCGGCCACACGCTTCGTGAAATCCACCAGTCGCGGCGTTACAAACGCCGGGTGGGTATGGGAATCCACGAATCCGGGCAATACCACTTTGCCGCTGCAATCGATTTCCTGAAGACCCTTTTTGTGACGAAGCACCCAGGGATCGCGCATAGCCGCGTCGGTGGTACCGACGGAAACGATTTTGCCGGCTACGCACAGTACCGCCGCGTCTTCGATGGAGGTAAGCGTATCCAGTGCCGCCCCACGCAACGGTTCCGTTCCATTCGCCGTCACCAGTTGCTGTGCATGCACTAATAGAAGTGGCGTATCCGTGTCTTTGGCTGTCATTCCTTAGTAGCTTACGCCAGGGTTTGAGGGGAAGGAAATACCTAGTTTTTCCACCGCAGAGGACGCGGAGGACGCAGAGGAAGTAAATTCAAACCCTGTGGCCGCAGATTAACGCTGATAAACGCAGATCGGAACAGAACAATATGATTCTGATTTTGCGCGCGTTTCCATCAGCGTTCATCTGCGTTGATCTGCGGCTAAAAGGCTTCTGGTTTTTCGATTCAGCTTCCTCTGCTTCCTCTGCGCCCTCTGCGGTGAAAAGTCCGTCATTTCATGGGAACGACAATTCCGCTTTTCTCCGCGAACTGAATGGCTTCGTCGTAGCCGGCATCGACATGACGAACGACGCCGATACCGGGGTCGTTGGTCAGGACGCGTTCGATCCTCTTGGCCATGGCCTCAGTGCCATCGGCCACGGTCACCTGGCCGGCATGTTGCGAGTAGCCGATGCCGACGCCTCCGCCATTATGGATGGAAACCCAGGAAGCGCCGCTGGCGGTATTCAGCATGGCGTTTAACAATGGCCAATCGGCAATGGCGTCGGAGCCATCCTTCATGCTTTCGGTTTCGCGGAAGGGCGAAGCCACCGAGCCGCAATCCAGATGGTCGCGTCCGATCACAATCGGCTCCTTCACCTTGCCCTGCTTCACCAAATCGTTCATCGCCAACCCAAACTCGGCGCGCTCGCCATAGCCCAGCCAGCAAATGCGCGAGGGCAGCCCCTGAAACTTGATCCGCTGGCGAGCCAGCTTGATCCAACGCTCCAAAATGCGGTTCTGGGAAAACATCTCCAGCAATAAAGTGTCGGTGGTGTAGATGTCCTGGGGTTCGCCACTGAGCGCGACCCAACGAAACGGTCCGCGTCCCTCGCAGAACAAGGGACGGATATACTCCGGCACGAATCCCGGGAAATCGTAAGCGTTCTTCACTCCCCGCTCAAAGGCAAACGTACGAATGTTATTGCCATAGTCGAAGGTGACGGCGCCCATCTTCTGGAGCTTGAGCATGCCTTCCACGTGGCGGGCGATCGAATCCAGGGAGCGCTCGCGATAGCCCTGGGGATCGCGTTGGCGCATCTCCGCTACTTCGTCCAGAGTCATGCCCCGGGCCACGTAGCCATTCAGCGGATCGTGGGAAGAAGTCTGGTCGGTCAGGATGTCGGGAACGACGCCGCGCTCCGCCAGTTCGGGAATCACATCGGCGCAGTTGCCCACCAGACCGACGGAGACGTTTTCCTTCTTGCGCAGGGCAAGTTTGAGAATGCGCAACGCCTCATCGAGCGAGTTCACCATAAAATCGCAGTAACCGGTTTTGAGGCGTTTCTTGATGCGCTCGGGATCGACTTCTATGCCGAGAAAGGCGGCGCCGGTCATGGTGGCAGCCAAGGGCTGCGCGCCACCCATGCCGCCCATGCCGCCACTGACAATCAACTTGCCCGCCAGATCTCCGCCAAAATGCTTCTCTCCGGCCGCCGAAAAAGTTTCAAAGGTGCCCTGGATGATGCCTTGCGATCCGATGTAAATCCAGGAACCGGCCGTCATCTGGCCGTACATGGTGAGTCCGGCGCGCTCCAGGTCGTTGAAGCGATCCCAATTGTTCCAGTGACCAACCAGATTGGAGTTGGCAATCAGTACACGCGGCGCGTACTCATGCGTACGAAAAATGCCTACCGGCTTGCCGGATTGCACCAGCAAGGTCTCGTCCTCGGCGAGCGACTGCAAAGAACGCACAATGGCGTGGTAGCATTGCCAATTGCGCGCCGCCCGCCCCGTCCCGCCATAAACCACCAGGTCACTGGGACGCTCGGCAACCTCCTCGTCGAGGTTGTTCATGAGCATGCGCATAGCCGCTTCCTGCGCCCAGCCCTTGCAGGAAAGACCGGTGCCGCGAGGGGCACGCAATGGAACGTAGGTGTCAGTGGTGGAGCTTTCGATTTCTAAAGGCATGTGCACCCCCTGGTTCTTATTATTTCACCGCAGAGGACGCAGAGGGCGCGGAGGAAAACGGAGGCAGGTTTCGGACGTTTCGAATGGTTCGCAAGTTTCGGCAGCAACGCCGCATTTTGAAGCCTCCAAAACTTTGAAATCGTTTTTCTGCCTTCCGCTGCGGCCTCCGCGCCCTCTGCGGTGAAAAAGGGACAAACTATTTGGTTGCAGAAGGGGCCGCTTGCGAAACAGTAGCGGTTTTCTTCAGCACCGCCATGCCGCGCTCGTCGTCACCGATCTGTCCCTCGAAATGTTTGAATTGGTCCATTTGATCCAGCGAGATCATGACGTCCTTTTCTGTGTACGTACGCTTATAGTGCAGGACGCCCTCTTTCATCTCGGTGCGGCTATGATACTCGCCAAACGCATAGGCCATGTCAACCGCCTTGGGCAATTCGTCGATTTCGTATCCAGCCGGCACCTTGAAGTCGAAAACATCGCTCTGCGAGGATGTTCCGTACTCAATGATTACCGGGAACTGGCGGGGCTTTGCTTTCGGGTCTCCCCAGTGCTCGTCGCTCCAGTGCTTTGTCCCGAGTATTCTTGGTCGCAGGAGAACTACGTCGCCGGCAACTTGCGCATAGCTGGGCGCTTCGAACTTGTAGTGGAGGATCAGCGGCTGATCGTATCGTTCCAGGTTCTCCTGGCGGGCAGAGGTAAGCTGATAACGCCCCAAGGTGCTGGAGAAGAGCTCTTCGATAATCTTAATGCGATCAGTCCCTTTGGCCGCCAGTAGGCGTGCGCGCATAGGCCAAGCCACGTTGCCAGTTCGTATCTCGTCGATCTGCCCGGTAATGGAGCCATCCGACTTAAGCTCAATGGTACCGGTGCGCACCAGGCGGTTCAGGGCAGGAGCGGGAAGAGGAACCTTGATCAGTTTGCCGCCATCGGCAGCCACAACCAAGCCATAATTCCCTTCCATATAACTCGGAACCAGGCCCAACGGAAACTTCTCGTTGGTGGGATCAAAGATAAGCAGCTTGCCCAAACTTTCGTCTTGCACCACGGAATACAACTTCGCCGTGTCCACGCTGTCCGGCAATTTGATGGCGAGGATGGCATGATTGAAGCCGATCCACGGCACATCGGGATTGGTAATTCCCTGCTCGGTGTTTACCAACAGAAGATACGAATCGATGCCGGCATCTTTGAGCATGGCGTCCAGCAAAGTAGCCTTATCCTTGCAATCGCCATACTTATTCGCAAAGGTATCGCCGGCCATATGCGCCTGAAAACCACCAATTCTGATTTCAATCCCTACATAGCGGATTTCGCGTTGCATGAAACTGGCCAGCGCCTGCATTTTATCCAAGGGCGTTCGCGCATTAGCCGTCAGCTCTAAAACCTTCTGATGAATAGCGGGAGTTACCACCCGGCGACTCGCATTCAGACTGTCATCCCACGCGCCAATATCCCGCCAAGAGCTCATTCGCAAAGTGGGCTGATCGGGAGGGTAAAAGCTAACGATCATGAGGCCCAGGACGGACCTTTCGCTCGGCATTCGCTCCTCTTCGATGTAGCCGGGCAGGTCCTTAACTTCCCAGGTCCATTGATTGGGCCCGGTGTTTTGCGGTTTAAATTCCTGCCAGTTGGCAAAGTGATATTCGAATTCCCAACCGGGCGGCAGCTTCAAAGTGTATCGCGAGATTCGAACCGGAAGCCGCGGCCGTGAGGATTGAAAAAACCAACCATCCTGCAAGATGTAGGGACGTTGCTTCTGCTCGGTCTCCGCCGCGACATAGGCGCCAGGGTCCGCAGCCGGCACTTGCAACTCTTTGTATCGGTCGTCGTCGAAAAGGAGTTCCTGGTAGTAGGGCCTGAACTCAACGGCATCCTTCTCCTTCAGTTCATATTGCTGCCCATTGGCCGCAATGCTCCAGCCCTTCAAGTACGTCAGCCGGTTGTCCTTACTGAAGTTAACGTCAAAAACACCCAAGTTGCGCCCTTCGTGGCGGAGGATCTTGATGACCTCGCGGCAATTGCTCGTCATATTCTGAGCGTCTTTAACCGTGAGGGTACAGTCATCCAGCAAAACTACGCCATCGGTGCGTGCCGGATACTCGGGTAACGTATCTTTCGTCAACTGCTGGAACCAATCTGGAACCCTGTCGGCCCGCAACCCAGGAGCGCAGACGAGCATTGCCAATCCCAAGAGGAGAATCAGCACATTACTCTTGCGTACTGAGCATTGCTTATTCATCGTCGTTCTCCTGGGGGTGGACCCACCCTGGGTACGCGGGCTTCCAGCCCGCACCGGAATGCGGGCTGGAAGCCCGCGCACCCAGGTTTCACTCGCGCTGCATGACAATTCTTTCGTCTTTCAGCTTCCTACTTCTTACTAATCATGGCTTGTTCGTCGTCGCTCTCCTGGATATGACCGAAATAGGATCGCACGGAGGAGTAGTACTTGCTGTCGACGAACACTCCATTCAACCGGAACTGGCGGGTCAGATGCACGGTGCCATTCTCTTTCGTGTAGGTGGTGGAATAACTGGCCATCGAATTACTGAAGTTCTTCGGCGAGGGGACACTATCCGCCTGCACTCCAGCTGGCAGGGAGATCGTTATATCGTCGGAGTAGATGTAGGGATAATGGAAATAAATCGGAGAGGTACGATTCTCAGGCACAAAGGGATTGCGATAGGCGGCGCCAAATACCATCGGCTTCAAATACATCGATGGCCCGGAGTTGGTATAGCCGGGAATGCTCATTTTATAAGTGGCGATCAGGGGCGCCGTGGAAGAGTTCCAGTCATTGACGTTGTCAAGTTTCATTTCGCCTTTCACCAGCAGCCAATGTCTCGCCAGATCTTCCAGTTGCTTGGTGCGGCCAGCCTCATCCTGCCTGCGGGCCGCCAGCCGAACGTTCAACGCTTCCTGTCCGGTGAACTTGACCTCCACTGTCCCCTCCAGCGTCCCGTCCTCCTGAAGTTTTAAGCTCGCCTTTCGAGAAATGACGGCATTGGCCGGATCTGGGGTGGGAGTGGTGATAAAGGTTGAGGCTTTCTTATCCAGGCGCAGGCGAAGTCCGCTCACAGCCGTGAATTCCCAGGGAATGGCGCCGAACGGGCAAGCCGGCATCCCCGGATCGAAATACGAATCCTTGCCATTCTGGCGAATTACCGCTATGTCCGCCGAAAGCTGATTTGCCTTCATGAGGCCATGGTGAAAAACACGTGCATCGCGTCCCGCGACCGCAACGACTGCCCCATCGAAGCCCGCGGCGCGGGCCAATGCAACAAAGGTTTCGTTTAACTCGTCGTGACTGCCGTAGCCATGCTTGACGACATCCTCGACATTGCCGTTCGCCGCTAGCTTCCCGGTTTCCTTCTCAGTCAATCTTGCCTCGAACGTACGATTTCGCAAAGACTGCACATAATCGTAGATTTTGTGCAACTTGACTTCCGGACTATCTGAACCACTCACGATGGAACTGAGGCGAGCCTGCATGGCACCTCGCCTGTCCATAAAAGACTCGGCAGTGCTCGCCATTTTTTTGGCCGTGTCGCGCCAGAATTCGTCGACGCTCGGCAGGTTATCAAAGATATAGTAAAACTCAATTCTGGCAGTTCGTTCCTTAATGGGCGGCGCGAACTCCTCTTGCTCAACTGCGGGGATGTCTTGTACATCCATGGTTTGCTGAAACAGGGTCTGGCCCTTGCCGGCGGCCGCTCCATAGGATTGCTGCGTAGGCTTCTTGTCCGCGGGTAGCAAGAAGCTCTGCGAATACGGCTTCATCACGGTTTCTTGGTCCGGAGGCAGCCTGGGCACAAAAACAAAGTGGGCTTCGCGCTCATAGAGATCGGCGGCTACCGTCCAGAACGAGTCGTAGTAATGGAAGTGGGTGTCGTCCCAAGAAAAATCCCAGCTGAGCGTATATTGATACTCCACGATACTGCCGGGGGTGACGTCGGGAAGGGTAAAAGTTAGAACTGCCTCCTCATCGAGGTGCGTCTTGGCATAAGCCTTGACAAACCATTGGCCCGTAAACGGAACGCTCGATCCGTCCGGGTGGATGGTGCGAGCAGTCAATGTAGAAACATGCTCCCATCCCGGGAATGGTTCTGACTCCACGTCCCCATACGTTCTTCCGGCCTCATCGAATATTTTGATTCGTCGATATTCTTTAATGAAGCTGCGATAATCGTTTTCCTCCACTTTCCTGTAGAGAATCATCGCGTGCGAACCCGGCTCTTTCGGATTGCTCTTCATCGCCAGATCTTCGGGGGCAATGGGCTGCCACTCCTGCGCTCGCAGTTGCCTGGGCACGGCCAGAAATAAGAGGACAAACGTAACGAGGACGGTGGCGTGGAACCTGAATCGCATCGAATCATCTCCGGAGGCCGGCCATCGGGGGGAATTCGAACCCCCTTTGCGGACGACGGGGGTCTCCCCGCGCCGTAAAGCTTGGCCTGGCCTGATTTTGAAAGTCGCGATGATTTTACACCAGCGCTGCGGGAAAACCACGGACTAAGGGAAATGACTGGGGGAACTAATGGTCACTTAGGGCTTGCGCACCGGCGGGGCGCTTTGCAGGATCACCTTGTCCTCGTCCGCCTGTTGCATGCGGGCGTAGAGCGATTGCACCCCGGGATAGCCAGGAAGCCCGACGAAAACCGCCTTCAGGCGAAATTGGCGCGATACCCACAATGTATCGCCTTGTCCGGTGTAGCGCAGCGAAAAGTCGGCCAGCGCGTTGGAAATGGATTTCGGCTCAGGAAGGCTGCCCACCGCGTATCCGTCAGGCACGGCGATGCTTATCTGGTCTTCCATTACTCCGGGATAGGGGAAATAGATGGGGTTGTTACGGTGAGTGTGGGTGAAGGGAGAGCGATAGGTGCCGGCAAACACCATGCCGGGAAGCAGCAGACTCTGGCCGGTAACCTCGGCATAGCCGGGCAAATGGACCTGATAGGTAACCACCAGCGGAGCCTGCGAGTTTTTCCAGTCGTTTACCCCGGTTAGGGTCACCTGGCCCTGGGTCAGGAACCATTTCTGGGCCATCGTCTCCATCCTTTGTTGGCGGCCAGCGTCGTCTTGATTGCGTTCCCTCAGCCGAAGACTCAGCGCGTCCTGGCCGGTAAAGGTGACTTCCACCGTGCCGTCCAAAGTCCCGTCTCGTAGCAGTTTGAATTCTCCCTTGCGCGAGACTCCGGCGTCGGCCGGGTCTGGAAGAGGCGTCATGACCAGCTTTACGCTTTTCGGGTCCCAACGCGCCCCGGTAACTCCGGTGAACTCCCAAGGCAGCACGCCAAATGGACAAAGCGGATTTCCCGGATCGAAATAAAATTCCTTGCCGCCATCGCGCACCATGGCCACTTCAGCCGAGAACTGATGAAACGACAATACCTCTTTGCGAAAGACACGGCGGTCCCGCGGCGTGACGACCACCACGGTGGCATCCATGCCGGCGGCACGAGCCAAGGAGACAAAGAGACTATTCAACTGTTCGGGCCAACCGTAACCATGTTTGACTACGTCTTCCACGTTGCTGTTGAACTTTTTCAAGCTAAGCTGGTGCGCAGCCGAGTCCTCGGGTTCATAGGCCACGTTGGGGAGCGATTGTACGCGCTGATAAATTTTGCGCAGCTTCGTCTGGTTGGAATCGGAAGCATCGACCAGCCGGTCCAGCTCCTTTTTGAGAACCGCCGGCCTTTCCAGAAATCGTCCCAGGGCAGCGCTCCACTCCGTAAACACCGACTCCCAGAAATCATCGCTATCGGAAATTCTGGTAGAGAAAAACATTACCCAGGGACGTCCCTCGGTCTCCGGGGGCATAAATACTTCCTCCTCGAAGGCCGGTACGTCCCGCATGTCCATGGTGTAGCCCTTATCCTTCTTCACCGGAGCAACGCCGGCGGGGAGCAGCGCCGTGGCAAACAGGAGACTCGAATCGCCTTCGGGGATATAGCCGAAATGCACTTTTCGCTGGAACAACTCGAGGGGAACGTCCCAGCGGCCGAATCTGGCCAGACCGTCCCAGTGCAGCGTATAGGCATACTCGACGATGCTGCCGGGAGTCACGTCCGGCATGACAAACGAAGTAACCACCTCTCGATAGGAATGAAATTTCAGGGATACGCTCTCGAAGGGCTTGCCCGTATACGATGTAACCTGCCCATCGCGTTGAATGGTGCGGCCCCTCAGCTCAGTGAGTTTAAAATCTCCCCGGTTGTAGTGCATGGTCTCGACATTCGCATAGCGGCGGCCCACCTCGGTGAAGATCTTGAGCCGCACGTATTCGGTGACGGTTCGCTTATGATCGTCCTGCACAAACTCCCGGTAGAGAATCATGGCGTCGGAGCCGGGACTTTTGGGGTTGTCCTTGAGTAACAACTCTTCCGGCATGAGGGGTTGCCATGGTTCTTGCGCTCGCGCCTGTCGCGGCAACATCGTTAGTAGAACGATGGAAAACAGGAGTGCGCCGGCATAGCGCGGGACGCGCATGGATTCTCCTCCGAAATCATTATGGAAAACGGGATGATTTTACACCACGGCGCGATGTAGCGCTGGCGTCTCGCCGGCTGTCGGTGTAGCCGTCCCGGCTGCACCATCGAAAACCGCTGTGGGCGAGACGCCCACAGGACAGCCGCCGAGACGGCGGCGCTACCCATAAACCGGCCACCGCTGCGGATTTTGGCGGCAAACTGTAAACTGGTAACGGTAAGCTGCACCCGGTAGGCAACCTATGAAACCTTCGAATCAAAAACTGGCGGTATTCGACACTACGCTACGCGATGGCGAACAAGCGGCCGGAACCCGGCTGGGCAGCCGCGACAAAGTGACGCTGGCCAAGCAATTGGCCCGGCTTAAGGTGGATATCATTGAAGCGGGATATCCGAATTCTTCCCCCGATGATTTCGAGGCGGTACAGCGGATCGCCCACGAGGTCGAGGGACCGACGATCTGCGCGCTCTCCCGCGCGGTGATGGAAGATATCGAATCCTGCGGCAAAGCGTTGGCCAAGGCCAAGCGTGGGCGCATCCACACCGGCATTGGGGCCTCCGACATCCACATCATGGGCAAATTCCGTGATGAGCGCTACGGCAAGACGCTGGGCGAAAAGAAGGTCAAGATTCTGCAAATGGCGGTGGCGGCGGTCAAGCGCGCCAAGAGCCATGTGCGCGATGTACAGTTCTACGCCGAGGACGCCGGCCGGGCCAATCCCGCTTACTTGTTCGAGATGCTGGAAGCGGTGATCGACGCGGGAGCCACCGTGGTCAATATTCCCGATACCACCGGGTACACGGTGCCCGAACAGTTCGGCGCCCTGATTCGCGGCATCCGGGAGAACGTTCCCAATATCGCCAAAGCCACCATCAGCGTGCACTGCCACAATGACCTGGGTCTGGCCGTCGCCAATTCCCTGGCCGGCATACGCAATGGCGCCCGTCAGGTGGAAGGCACCATCAACGGCGTGGGCGAACGAGCCGGCAATGCGGCCCTGGAAGAGGTGGTGATGGCCGCCCGCACGCGTTGCGACTATCTGGGCGTGACCACCGGGGTGGATACACGCGAATTCTGCCGCACCAGCCGCATGGTTTCCGACATGCTGGGGATGCTGGTGCCTCCCAATAAGGCCATCGTGGGCGCCAACGCCTTCTCCCACAGCTCCGGCATTCATGTGGACGGATTCCTGAAGAACCGAGAAACCTATGAGATCATGCGTCCCGAAGACGTCGGGTTTGCGGAAAGCCGCGTGGTGCTGACTGCCCGCACCGGACGCGCCGGCCTGCGCTCGCGCCTGGAGAAACTCGGGTATCCGCTCTCCAAAGACGAGTTGGACCATACCTATCAGCGCTTCCTGCTGGTGGCGGACAAAAAGCAGGAAGTCTTCGACGAAGATCTGGTGGCCATTGTGCACGACGAGGTCCACAGTGTCCCGGAGACTTACCAACTGGAATACCTGCAGATCTATAGCGGCACCGCGGCGATTCCCACCGCTACCGTACGTCTGCGCGTCCACGGCGAGGTACTGCAAGGGGCATCCATCGGAAACGGTCCCGTGGACGCCGTGTATCGCGCCATCGCTTCGGTTACGGGAACCGCGGCCAAGTTGACCCGCTGGGATATCCACGCGGTCACCGGCGGCACCGCCGCCATGGGCGAAGTCACGGTGCAATTGGAGATGGAAGGCCGCCGCATCCTGGGCCGCGGAGCCTCTACCGACGTGATTGAAGCCAGCGCCAAGGCGTATGTGGATGGGCTGAATCGGTTGGGGCATTGAGTAATCGGGCAATCGGGGAATTATCGGATTTGTAATTTGGAAATTTTAAATTTGAAATTGAACGGCGGGCGGCGTCCGGTGTAGCGCCGGCCTCCGGCCGGCTGTCGGTGCGGACGTCCCGGACGCACCATTCCAGCAAGAGCGCGGGCGTGGACACACCCGCGACAGCCGGTCTCCCTACCCGCATATATTGCAGTCCCGGTTGGGGACGACGCGACGATCTTAAGGGTGCGTGCGAGACGCACGCACCGACAGCCGGCGGGACGCCGGCGCTACATCGGCGAAACCATCTCATAACGGAGGAATAATCGGCATGGAGCGCGGGGCGCGGAAGAACGTGGAACGAGAAACGTGGAACGTGGAACGGAAAGATCGATTCCCTACCTTTGCGTCCTATGCATTCAAGGTCTTAATTCTGCTTGTGCTATTCGCGTCGGGCTTGGCCGCCCAGGAGCATGCGGCGTTGGCACGGAAGATTCAACAAATCGTCAGCCGTCCGGAATTCAAGCATGCGCAATTTGGCATTGAGTTTTACGATCTGACCGGCGGCAAGACGATTTTCGCGCTCAATCAAGACAAGCTTTTCGTTCCCGGCTCCACCACCAAACTGGTGACGGAAGGCACGGCGCTGGCGCTGCTGGGTCCGGATTATCGCTTCCATACGCGGGTCTATCGCACCGGCCCAGTCACGGCTGGCGGGGTCCTGGAAGGCGATCTGGTGCTGGTCGCCGGGGGAGATCCCAACCTCTCGGCGCGAGTGCAACCCGGCGACACCCTGGCCTATACCGATTATGACCATGCCTATGCCGGATCGCTGCCGGGCACGGTGGTACCGGGCGATCCGCTGACGGTATTGAAAGATCTGGCCAAGCAAGTCGCCGCCCACGGCATTTGGCGGATCCAAGGCAGTGTGCGGATCGACGCGTCGCTGTTCCGTGCCGATAAAACCGAACCGGGTACCGGCGCCACGATTTCTCCGGTGGTCGTAAACGATAGTATTGTCGATGTCACGGTGACCCCCTCGGCCAAAGAGGGCGGACCGACGGCGGTAACGGCTTCTCCGTTTCTTCCCTATTTGCAGGTGATCAACCAGGTCACGACCGGCAAACCGGATTCGGATGCGCTGCTGCAGTTCACCAACGACATTGCCAACCCCGACGGTACACACACCGTAACCTTGAGCGGCACAGTGCCCGCGGGTTGGGAGACCTCCCTGGCCGCTTACAAGGTGAAGTCTCCGGTACGCTTCGCGGAATCCGCGTTTGTGGTGGCGCTACAAACCTTTGGCATTCAGGCGTCGGCACCGGCCGGCGGAGGCGCCGAAGACTTCCAACTACCCACGGCTTCGGCCACTCCCGACCATGTGGTCGCCGAACATGTATCCCCGCCCTTCCGCGCCGAATTGAAGGTTACATTGAAGGTGAGCCAGAATCTGCACGCGGCCACCATGCCCTATTTTCTGGGAGCGGCCCTCGCCCATCACTCCGACGACGCACTGGCGGCCGGGTTTTCCCTGGAGCGCGAGTTCCTCAAGAAGGCTGGGTTGGATTTAAGCGCGGCCTCTCAGGCCGATGGCATTGGCGGACCGGGGGCTGCATTCTCCCCGAATTTCATGGTGCATTACCTCGCCTACATGGTCAAACAACCCTTTGGGCCGGTTTTCTTCAGCGCGCTACCCATCATGGGACGAGACGGGACACTGGTGGGAACCTTGGTAAACTCACCCGCCGCCGGACACGTCCATGCCAAAACCGGCACCTACGTACTCTATGACGGCCTGAACCATGACCTGCTGGTGTTGGGAAAAGAACTGGTGGGATACGTGGATACCCGTCGCGGCCATCGCCTGGCCTTTGCCCTCTTTGTGAATCAGGCGCAAGCCAACAACATGGAGCAGGTGGAAGCCATCGGCGATCTGCTGGCGGAGATGGCTGGGGTAGCCTACGAGAGCGAGTAGTTAGATGTAGCGCCGCCATCTCGGCGGCTGTCCTGTGGGCGTCCCGCCCACAGCGGTGCAGCCGGGACGGCCGCACCGACAGCCGGCGAGACGCCGGCGCTACACGACTAACTCCTAGCTACTAACTACTGCTTTTGCTGCCTTTACTCCGGGCAAGCCCAGGTACTGCTGAGCGTTGGCATAGCAGATGTTGCGGACCATGCTTCCGACCAATTCCTCGTTGTCGGGCATTTCGCCGCGTTCAATGTCGGTGCCGAGCAGATTGCAGAGCACGCGGCGGAAATACTCATGCCGCGGGTAGGACATGAACGAACGCGAATCGGTCAGCATGCCGACAAAACGCGACAACAGCCCCACACTGGACAGGGCGTTCATCTGCCATTGCATGGCTTCCTTCTGATCCAGGAACCACCAGCCGCTGCCGAATTGGATCTTGCCCGCAATCGAGCCATCCTGGAAGTTGCCGATCATGGTAGCCAGCACGTAATTATCGGCCGGATTCAGGTTGTAGACGATGGTTCGGGGCAAGGCATTTTCCCGGTCCAGACGGTCCAGATAGGAGCCCAAAGTATCGGCCTGCGGCCAATCGGCAATGGAATCGAAGCCCGTATCCGGGCCCAACTGCTGCATGAAGCGGGTGTTGTTATTGCGGCGCGCCCCCAAATGCAACTGCTTGGTCCAGCCTTTTTCGGCGTCCAGATGGCCAAAATACAACATCATGAAAGAGGCGAACTGGTCATGCTCTTTGGCGCTGGCGGCTTGACCGGAGCGGGCTTTATCGAAGATCGCCGTGGCCACCGGCTCGGAGCAGAAATCCGCGTAGCAATGATTCATGCCGTGATCGGAAAGCCGGCAGCCCATTTCGTGAAAGAAATCGTGCCGTTGCCGTAAGGCGGTCAGCAAGTCGCTAAAGCGCGCAATGTGAGTATTGGAGGCGGCCGCCAAGCGGTCCACCCAGCCGTTAAACAGTTCGGGCAGATGCACGTCGAGCGACTTATCGGGGCGGAAGGTGGGGTACACACGGGTGGCCAGCGACGAAGCCGCAATTTGCTTATGGTGCGCCAAGTCGTCGATGGGGTCGTCCGTGGTACACAGCGCGGCCACTTTGAACTTGCTCATGATCCCTTGTGTCCGCAGTTCCTTGGTGGCGAGCAGGGCGTTGGCCTTCTCCCAGATGGCGGGAGCGCTGCGCTCGTCCAGAATCTCGTCGATATCGAAGTAGCGCTTCAGTTCCAGATGCGTCCAGTGATAGAGCGGATTGCGCAGCGTATGCGGCACGGTCCGGGCCCACGCCAGGAACTTCTCCAGCGGCGGCACCTCGCCGGTACAATACTTCTCCTCCATCCCATTGGTGCGCATAGCGCGCCATTTGTAATGATCCCCTTCCAGCCAGATCTCGAAGAGATTGTTAAACTGCCGGTTCCCGGCAATATCTTTGGGCTGGAGATGGCAATGGTAGTCGAGAATCGGCTCCTGCTCCGCATAGGTGTGGTACAGTTTGCGAGCCGTGGCAGAATACAACAGAAAGTCTTCGTGAATAAATGAACGCATTGTCGTAGTCAGTAGCTAGTAGTCAGCAGCCAGGAAAATCCCATCCACGCCGTACTAGTTTCCTTCCCTCCTCCTAAAGAGTCCTGAAAATTGCTATCGCTTTCCCGACTTCCAAACCCCATGAGCCCGGCTCAGGTGATCCCGCATGGCCGCCTGGGCCGTTTCCGGATTGTGCTCGCGAATGGCTCGATAGATCCTCTGATGCCACTCGGCGGCTTCTTTCAGGTCCGGCACGGGCTGAGCGGCTTCCAAACGCGGGCCGAACATGGCTCCGATCACCATTTCTGTAAGCGCCGCCAAAATCCGATTCTGCGAAGCCTCCGCAACCGCCCTATGAAATAGTACATCGTGCGCCAAAAACTCCGCCGGATCGTCGACGGCGGAGAAAAGACCCGCCAACTCCTCGGCCAGAACCGCCTGTTGCTCAGCGGTCACATGCCGCGCCGCCAATCCCACGGTAGCCACTTCCAGAGCCAAACGAGCCTCAAACATCTCGTCCGGAGAAAAACCGCGCAAGGCGGCCATGAGTTTGAGCGGCGAGGGGTCCAGGGCAGCCGGCTTATCAATGCCCGTCACATAGGTGCCCGAACCCTGGCGCGATTCCAAAATGCCGATCGTGGCTAACGAGGTCAGCGCCGCCCGCAGCGTTGGCCGGCTGACCTCCAACTTCTCGGCGAGATCTCGTTCCCCGGGCAACCGGTCTCCCGGCTTCAGCTTGCCTTGCTGCACCAGGTCGCGCAAGTGCTTCATGACCTTGTCCGAAGTACTCTCAGTGCGAGAGCGCTTGGGGCGCTTTTGCTTACGCACAACAGACACTGCCATACAGCCGACCCGGCCCTTCCTGAAGCCTCAGGGGCGAACAAAGCGAGGAGTAATCGTCGAGGAAGTTTTCCACCCCACGACTCCTCCGAGTGGTATTACCACTGCTAATTTACTCCCACAGCAGGGCGGCAAGTCAAGGCGGAAAAAAACCCAAAGGAGCTTCGGTAACGTCGTTGAGTTGCGAGATGTGAGTTGCGAGTTGCGAGACTCCCCACTCGCAACTTACAACTGGTTCTGCGTCCACCGCGCACTCGCAGGAATGGTGCGTCCGGGACGTCCGCACCGACAGCCGGGCGCCCGCCCAGCAGGCCAAAAACGGGCCTGCCGGGGACCCCGGCCTGGAGGCCGGCGCTACAAAAAAACGGCGAGAAGCATAAAAGCTCCTCGCCGCGGATTACTTCCAATAAATTGCTTAGAACTTCAATCTCAGGGTCATCACCAGGTTACGTTCGCCCTTGCTGGAACTGATGCGTCCCCAGCTGCCACTCGAACTCATGGAGCCGGAAGGCTGTCCGAAGATCGGGTGATTAAAGACGCCAGTGGCTTGGCATTTATATTCCAGCAGCATGCCTTCCCGCCACGGCAGTTTGAAGTTCTTGGAGAGAAACATGTTGTTGACGATGGCGCCCGGACCAGTAATGGAATTGCGTCCCAGGTTGCCCCAGGTGCCCAGAGCGGACTTTTCGAAAGCCCCACCAGGACACTGTCCCGCCACCGTGCTTACGCTGACTCCACTCGATGTTGTACTGACCAGGTAGGTGGAAGGCAAGTTGACGGCATTCACGCCGATCGTGCCGGTCGCGGTGCCCTGCGGGCACTGCTGATTGCCGTAGCCGGGCGCCCATGCGTAGGCCGCCGCGGGATTGCCATTGGCATCGGTGGGGAGGTTGGAGGTGACATTGAACCACTCCATCACCTTATCCACCTCGCTGCGATCGCCGGGCAGTTTCCAGTTGCCAATGAGCACCGGACGCTGTTGGTTGGTACCGGTGCCGGTCTCGTCGCCGCCTTCGGTGACATCCACCGGGAACCCGCTGCGCACGGTAAACACACCGCCATAGCCCCAATTATTGGTAAGTCCCTTGAGGAACTTATTGCTGGTCGCTAAGTTGGGCAGATCCAGTACCCAACCCAAGTTGGCCACATGGGTGGTATTGAAATCCGAAGGCGCGCGCTCGCTGGCCAGATCCCAGACGTACGGAACATTGCCACTCTCGGAAAGCTGTCCTTGGCTTTCCGCCGAGTTTAAATCGATCGAACGGGACCAGGTATAGGAGGTGGTGAAGGTCAGACGCTTGGAGGCGCGTTTGCTGCCCGTGACCTGAAGGCCGTTATAGTTCGACACGCCCTTGGAGGAAACCACCAAGTCATTGCCGTAACCATAAAATTCGCGATTGTTATTGTAGTACTTGGTGCTGGCGTCGGAGGAGAGCAGGGCGGGGTTGGCTTGGTACACGACGTACTCATGCCGTCCCTGTTTCCCCACATAGTTCACTTCCAGATTGACGTGTCCCGGCAGTTGCTCCTGAATGCCCAAGTTGTAGGCCATGGCATAAGCCGGCTTGAAGTCGGGCGACAGATAGAACATCGTCTCGGTGCCGGGAGCGAAAGTGGGATTGTTGGGATTCAAGACCAGGGTGCTCAGGCCGGACATGGCGAGCGGATTCTGGATATTGGCGTACGAGTCCCATTCCTGAACGTTCATCCAGGGTTGGTTGTTGTTCTGCACCACATTGGCGTTTACCGCGTTGTAGAAGATGCCGAAACCACCACGCAACGCCGTCTTGCCGTCTCCGAACATGTCGTAGGAGAAGCCCACGCGGGGCATGATCTGCGTCTTGGGCATCTTGATGATTCCGCTGGAAACTCCGGGATCGCCGGGGAAAACCATACCCACCGGAGCGCTGGGAATTACGACGGACTGCTCACCGGGAATAAAGGTGCCCCAATGGTTGTCCGGTTCCTGCCAGGGCAGGGACAGTTCCCAACGCGCGCCGAGATTCAGGGTCAAGCGCTTGGAGAGGCGCCAGTCGTCTTTGCCGTAGAAGAAGTAGTTGTTCTGGGAGGCGCCTTGGTGGGTGCGCGCGGTGTAGTAAACAATGGCGCCGTTGCCATTCAGATCGCCCAGGACAAAATCTCCCAGATCTTCGCCGGTGGCCCCATCGCTCATGTGGAACGTTCCCTGGGTGCCGGCATCGTTGGTTTGCATGAAATACAGATGCATGAAGGTCGCGCCAACCTGGAAGCTGTGCTGGCCGTGCTGTATGGAAAGAGCATCGTCGAGTTCGTAGGACTTATTGGTCTGCCAGCCAAATTCATTCCCCCCGCCGGAGAGGTTCAAATACGATCCTAAGGAGATGGCCGGCAAGGTTGGCGTCTCGAACACCGGGAAATTAATTCCCAGATCCGCGGCGGTAGTCGAATCCGTCGGGAAATTCCAGGCGTTAAAGCGGCGGTAGGCGGCGCGAGCCACGTTGACCATGTTGGCGTTCAGCACGGTCGTATCGTCGATCGAAATAAAATGACTGCGCGAATAATTTTGCATGACGCCATAACTGGCGATGGCGCCCTGTCCGGTATCGGGGACGAAGTCATTGGCCGTGACGATGTTATAACGGGCCGTCATGGTGTTCTTGCTGTTCAACGTGTAGTCGAAGCGAATAAAGCCGTTATCGTCGGTCTTGTCGTTGTTGCCGGCGGTGACCACGCCGGTTCCCGCCTGGCCACCATTCACCGGCAGATAGGCCTTGCCCGCCGGATTCTGCCCGGTAAATAGTCCCAGTATAACCGGACTCATGCAGGAACCCGGCATCTTGGCTCCCGGCAAATAGCCGTCGGAGGCGGAGGTGGGCAATTGCGCCAACCCGGCGGCTTTGCGCGCGGTATTGATCGCCGTTTCCTGAGACATGATGTTCGACTCAGCGCTCTCTTCCGCCTCGATGCCCGTTATGCAGGCGGGAGAAAGAACGTTCCACATCGGCGACGCCCCGGAATGCTGCAGGGGATCGTCCAGATAGTGGTCGATGGGGTTGGACTTGGCGTTAGCCGTGATGTTGCCCCACAGATCGGAGAAGTCCAGACAGGGCTGGTTCGCCGACAACCCCGTGGCAAAAGTGCCGAAGACCGAGGTGGTGGTAGCGCAGTCGCTGAAGTTATTCTTGGACCCAGTGGCGCTGGCCAATCCCAATTCCTGGGCGGTCGGGGTGTTACCGGTGGAATCGGAGAGCGCGCCCCGATAGCGGAACCCTTGATAGGAGCTAAAGAAGAAGAGCTTATCTTTGAGCAACGGGCCGCCCACGGTGGCGCCGAACTGGTTCTGGACCAACTTCGCCTTGTAAGCGTTGTCGGCCGAGCCGGTAGCTTGCACAGCGATCCATTTGTTGTACCAGTTCATCGCGTTGAAATCCGAGTTCCCTATGTAATCCCACAGCGCGCCGTGCAGCTTGTTGCCGCCCGAGCGGGTCAGCACGTTGAAAACGGCGCCGCTATTACGTCCATATTCCGCCGGCAGGTTATTAATCAAGATACTGACTTCCTGAATGGCCTCTTGCGAGGGGAAGTTCAGGCCGGTATTGCGGAACAGGTTGTTGTACATGATGCCGTCGAACATGAACAGGTTATTGGCAATACGCGATCCGGAGGTGCTGAAGGTAGGACCGCCGCTGCCGGTGGTAAAGCTGGTCGGCGCGTTCACGTCGTTGACGCCGGGCAGGGTCTGAGCCACACCTACCACGCTGTTGTCGGAGAGAGGAATCTCCTCGACCATTTTGGTATTCAGGACCGCGCCCAAAGCCGCATCCTGGGAGTTGCCTTCCACTGTACCGGTCGACGCCCCTATGACTTCGACCTTTTCGCCCACCGCTTTGGGCTTCAACTTGAAATGCAGGGCTTGCTTGCTATTGACTTCCAAGGTTACCAGCTCGGTGTCTGGCTCGAAGCCAGCCTTGGAAACGGTGAGGGCATAGTCGCCCGCCGGGATCAACGGCAGCACAAACTCGCCGTGATCGTTGGTGGTCACATCGCGCTCCCAGCCGCTGCGCTCGGTGGAGACCAATTGGATCTTAGCCTGGGTAATGACGGCCCCGGTGCTGTCCGCCACGTCGCCAAGGATGGTGCCGGAATCCTGAGCCATCGCCCGGCTCGGTCCAAACATGGGCAGGAGCAAGCCCAGGAGGAAGGCGAATACGAGGGTGAAGCGGCAGCGGGTACGGGCGCTCTTGGCGTCCGCCCGACAAGTGATATCGCGATTCGAATTGCTCTCTGAGCAAAGCATCAGCAGTCTCTCTGATTGTCTCTTCATGACTACCCCTGATTCATTTACGCTCGATGCCCACACTTCCCCAAGCAAGGCCGGGAGATTAATTTTCCAGTGGTCCGACCAGTCTATTTTTCGAGCTATGTTCTTAGTACCGCTGAATTTGTCCATTTGCAACACAAAAGTTTGTTCCTGGATATTTTTTTCGATTTTTACCTAGAAATTCCAATTTGGGAAGGGTTTTCTCAGATTTTCACAGGCCTGTCAATAAGTGGAAAGACCGGTTTGGCGGGCTCAGGGAATAGGGCTGGTTAGGGGGAGAAACTGAGGGGAACGTTCCCCGTCCCCCGTCCCCTGTCTCCCGTTCCCCGCCCGAAAACCATTGCTCAAATCGTCCTCCGTCCCCCGTCTCCCGTTCCCCGCCCGAAAACCATTGCGACCGCCTGTATCACTAGTATCAAACGAACGCGCCGCAGGCCGGAGACGGGGGACGGGGGACGCGCCCGGGTCCCCAAAAGTAACCAGGCTACCCACGGAATATTGGGAGCTCCCAGTGCCCCGGGGGTACTATTAGCGAAGCAAAGGCTCACTGAGAATTGAGGTTAAAAGGAATGGTTCGTCTGGACGTTCGTTTGCCCCTACTTGCCGCAGCGCTGTTATGCCCGCTTTGTATGCTCGGCCAAGACACCCGCACGGTGGTTGAACCCCGTGTTCCCGCGGTATGCGCCACCCTTAAGGCCCAACTGGCCGCTGTTGACGGAGCTCTGGCGGAGGCGGACGAGCAGAAACCGGACACCGCCCGGATTCAAAGCGCCATCGATAAATGCGGAAAGGGCGCGGTGGAACTGCGGCCCGAGGGCAAAAACAACGCCTTTCTGACGGGTCCGTTGGAATTAAAAACCGGCGTGACCCTGCTGGTGGATGCCGACGCCACCCTGTATGGCTCACGCAATCCCCGGGATTATGACCGGACAGCCGGGAGCTGTGGGCTGGTGGACAAAAACGGCGCCGGCTGCAAGCCCATGATCTTTGCCGCCCAGGCCCCTGGCAGCGCCATCATGGGCAACGGCGCCATCGATGCCCGGGGAGGCTCCAAATTGCTGGGCCAGAACGTGACTTGGTGGGAATTAGCGGACCAGGCCCGGGCCGGCGGGAAGCAAAACTGTCCGCGGCTGCTGCAGATCGAGCATTCCGACAACTTCATTCTCTATGGCATTACCTTGCGCAACTCGCCGATGTTTCACGTGATGGTGGCCAAAACCGACGGCTTCACCGCCTGGGGCATAAAAATCGATACCCCCAAGACCGCCCGCAATACCGACGGCATCGACCCGTCGGGCGCCACCAACGTCACGATAACGAACTCCTACATTCGCACCGGAGACGACCATATAGCAGTGAAAGCCGGCGGCGCCGGGGCCGCCACGCACATGACCATTGCGCATAACCATTTTTATTCCGGCCACGGAATGTCGATTGGCAGCGAGGTCAACAGCGGGGTCAGTGCCATCCGCGTGACCGACTTGACCATCGATGGCGCCGACGGCGGCCTGCGCATTAAGTCCGACGCCAGCCGGGGCGGCCTGGTACAGGACATCTCCTACGAGAATGTTTGCATTCGCGACACCAAAGAACCCATTGTGATGGATTCGTTTTACTCCAAGAGCACCGGTAGCCTGATTCCGGAGTTTCAAGATATTCGATTGAAGAACGTTCACATCAGCGGCGGCTCGAAAATGTCCCTGGTGGGGTACGACGCCCAGCATCCGCTGAAGATTTCCTTTGATGGCGTGGTCGCCGAAGGCATGAAGCCGGACAAAATCAAGGCCGCGCACGCGGAGATTACCAATGGACCGGGAGAGGTCACCCTGGCCCCCAAGGGCGATGACGTCCAACTCAAACAAGCTCCAGGCAAAGGCGCGGAGGTCTCCAAGTGTACGGACAGTTTTGTGCCGTATCCGGAAGGCCCGGTGATTCCGAAGTTGCAAAGCACGGCGAGTAAAAAGTAATAAGTAGTAAGTAATAAGCCAAACCCGGCGGCGAGTGGTGAGCTCCAGTTCGAGGGCTCGCTACTCGCCGTTTTTTGTCCGTTCGTAAGCTAGCTTGGTACGAACCCAAGGCTTTCATCATCGGGGCTGCGCGCGCCCGGGATTCCACGATACATGCTTCATGAATCTTGCACGCAGAGCCCGCCGGCGAGGGCGCCGGCGCTACGTTTGCCTTTCCCTAGAGGGCGATAGAAGCTTTGGGTTCCCGTATGAATGGCGGCGAAACCATAAGCAGCAGGCGGACGACGGAGAAACTGGTGTTTTCGCAGCCGAGGTTGGGCGGAGGCTCGAAGATTCCGGAAGCCGAAAAGCATCGCAGCCGTAGCGCTGGCGCCCCCCGCCGGCGGGCTCTGCGTAGGAAAACGGGGGCAAAACAATTGCCGATGTCCACTGTGCGGAAAGTGCTCAGCCTGCCAGTTCATCAAGAGATAGGGTTTGCAACAAAGTTTCTGGAGAGCGAAGCGCAGGTCAGCGGATTGCGCGGAGTCGAAGTATAGGAGACCGGCAACAAGCGTTCCAGTCGGCGCCAGGACGCGATGCAGGGCCTTCCTGCGAAAGCCTGCGACCGGGACTCGTTCGATCTGGGGTTTTACCTACCCACCACTGACGTGGTGGGCTATTGTCTTTCGTCCCGGCGGACCGGGACTCGGTCAGCAGCCCGCAAGAAATGGAAGGACCGCCTAATTCCGCCCTCATGGCCTAAAGAGCGTGCGAGAGAACTCATTCTTCAACCCCACGAGGGGTGTCATGCTCAGCGCCGGACAATCCATGGGGCACCGGCATCCTGGTGCCCCATGTTTGCAGTCTCCAGGCTACTGAACGCTCACCATCACGGCCGTTGAGGTTTGGGTGGTGGTCGGAGTGGCCGTCGAGCTTGCCTTGCCGCCGCAACCAACCAGCGAGATAAGCAACACCATCCCGGCCAGTATCATCAGCAGGCGCCGCAGGTTCTTCTTCCGGTTGCCGCCCATCCACAACAATCCCAAAGGCAGTCCCAGGATCCCGCTCCAGGCGGCGAAGAACGCCGGGCCATGGAGGAAATTGGAAGCCACCGCCTGGGTGGTCGTGAATACGATGGTGACGGCGTAGGTGCCGAGCGGGGTGCCCTTAAGAACGCTGATCGACACCGTGCCGTTCGCGTAGCTGCAGGTGGCGCCCGCCGGCAGGTTGTAGCAGACCGCGGTGATCAAGGCGGTCGCGTTGGCGCCACCGACGGTCACCGGCACATTGACGATGCCGCCGGTGGACGAGGTAACCGACAGGGTCGTGCTGACCGGCGGCCCCGTCACCGTGATCGTTCCCGCCGTACTGCTGCTGCTGTCGATGGCAAACGTGAACACTTTCGAAGGTGCGCCGGGCGAGGGCAAGGGATTGAAGACCGTAACACTGGCGGTCCCCATGGCGGTCACGTCCGTGGCCGGCACCGCGGCCGTCAGTACCGTGCCGCTGACCCAAGTCGTGCTCAGGGCCGTTCCGTTCCAGCGAACGATGGCGTTGGATTGGAAGTTGGTGCCGGTTACCGTAAGCGTAAAGTCCGCCGCACCCGCCTCGACCAGCGGCGGCGCCAGCTGCGAGATCGTCGGCGTGGCGGCGAAGATGGTGAAGTTGGCAGGAGTGTAGGTAACGGTGTAGTTGGCAAGCGCGCCCGCCGGGGCCGCCGTGCAATTGATGGCGTACAGCCCAACCACTTCGCCGACGGCGCGGGTGCAAGTGGCGGTCACGTTGTCGGAGGCAACGAAGCCGGTCAAGGTTGCCGACAGGGCCGGATCGACCGAGCCGAATACCTTGCTGGCCGCATTCGCCGCCACCGAAGCCGCTTTCTGGTTGATGTTCGCCGTGGCCGCGGCGGTAGTGTTGGACAGCACATAGCCCCCCGCCACCGAACCGCCCAGGGTGATGCCGGTGGCCGTCACCGTGATCCCGTTACCGACGCCAGGCGTGGCAAAGGTCGCCGCCGCCGGAGCGCAGGCCAAGTTGGCAACCACGGGTGTCGTGGCGCAGGTAATGTTGCCGACTGGCTCCGTGACGGTGCCGTCATAGGTCTTATTGGCGGCGGCAGTCACACTGGCCGAAACCGTTATCGCCGTGATGTTGGCCGTGGTAGCAGCTGTGGTGGACGACAGCATGTAGTTACTCAAGGCCGGTCCGCCCAGTGTAATGCCGGTCGCATTGACCGTGATGCCGGTGCCCGCGTTGACGGAAACAAAGTTTGCCGCCGCCGCCGAACAGGTCACATTGTCGGGACTCACTACTCCGGTCAAAGAACAATTGGTGATGGTGGCGGTAGTGGTGCCGTCATACACCTTGCCGGCGGCAGCCACAGCCGGCGTTACCGGCTTGGGATCAATCTTCAGCGTACCGGTGGCGGTGCCGCCGCTGGTGTAGTCGCTGTTGGTGCTGGTAAAGGTGCCGGTTACGGTGGTGCCCGCCGTCGCATTGGTGATCGTGGCCGGGCTGAAGCTGAACGAGCCGGTTACCGGCGCGCCGCCGATGCCGGTGGCGGCGCCGGTACAGGTGTGCGGCGTGCCGTCATAGGTAACTTCCGTGCAGGTCAGCGTTAACACCGGCGTGGCCGTGGTGATGCCGGCGGTAGTGGTCGCCGAGGTGGACGACAGCACGTAGTTGATTGCAGCGGAGCCGCCCAGCGTGATGCCCGTCGCCGTCACGGTGACACTGGGGGCAACATTGGGGGAGGCAAAACTGGCCGCCACGGCCGAGCAGGTCAGGTTGCTGACGCTGGGGACAGGCGTACAAGTGATGTTGTTGAGAGGTTCGGTGGTGGTGCCGTCAAACGGCTTGCCGCTGGCGGTGATGCTGGGAGCAACTGAAGCCTTGGCGATGGTCAGCGATCCGGTTCCCTGAGCGCCACTGCTGTAATTCGTATTGCCGCTGGTGAACGTTGCGGTGAGAGTGTAGCCGCCGGCGTTCGTCTCGGTCGCCGCCGGACTCCAGCCATAGGTGCCGGCAATATTGCCGTCCGCCATCACGCCCGCCGCGGTCGCCGTGCAGCCATGGGCATTGCCGTCGTAGGTTACGGGCGCACAGGTCACGGTCACCGTCGGAACGGCCGTTGCAATAATCAGGGTTCCCTGTCCCTGGCTGCCGACACCATAGTCAGTGGTGTCATTCGGCGTAAACGTGCCGGTCATGAGGTAGGTTCCGGCGTTGATTTCGGTCGCAGCGGGAGTCCAGGCAAACGAACCGTTAATCGGAGAGCCGCTGGCGGTCGCCGAGGCGGTGCAGCCATGCGGAGTCCCGTCATAAGTCGGGGCCGGGCAAGATACCGTCACCACTGGGACCACCGCAACAATGGAGAGCGTGCCGGGTGCCGGAGTTCCATTGTTGTAATTGGGGTCACCACTGGTAAAGGTTGCCAGTACGGAGTAGGTTGCCTTGGCGGAAGGCGGGGCCGGACTGCCGTTATAAGTGATCACCATCGTTCCCGTAACCGCCGCACCGCCAACTCCGGTCGCCGTCGCCGTGCAGGAGTGCGCATTGCCGTCATAGGTGACGGGTCCGGGACAGGTCAAAGTGATCGCCGGGGTGGCCGGGCTGATGTTGGCGGTAGTCGTAGCTGAGGTGGACGACAGCGCGTAATTAGCCAGTGCTGAGCCGCCCAGCGTGATGCCCGTGGCCGTCACCGTAATGCCGTTGGCGGCATTGGGGGAGGCAAACGTCGCCGCCGTCGCCGCGCAATTCAGGTTGCTGACGCTCGGGGTCAACGAACAGGTAACGTTGCCGATGGGTTCGCCCATCGTGCCATCGTAGGTCTTACCGATGGCGGTGATGCCGGGGGCAACCAAAACCTTGGCAATCACCAGCGAGCCGATTCCTTGCGCTCCACTACTGTAGTTGGGATTGCCACTGGTGAACGTCGCCGTGATGGAGTAAGTGCCCGCACCGGTCTCGTTTTGCGCCGGGCTCCAACTGAAGCTGCCCTGGCTGCTGATGTTACCGTCCGTACCCACGCCCGTCGCGATTGCCGTGCATCCGTGCGCATTGCCATCATAGGTCGCCCCTGGGCACGTCACCGTAACCGTCGGGGTGGCCGTGGCGATGGTCAGCGTGGCTGATCCAGATCCGTTGTTGTTGTAATTGGAATTGCCGCTGGTAAACGTCGCAACCATGGCGTAGGCGCCGACAGCGGTTTCGTTCGCCGCCGGACTCCAAGCGAAGGCGCCTTGGCTGCTGATGTTACCGTCGGCGCCGACACCCGTGGCCGTAACCGTACACGAGTAGGCCGTACCGTTATAGGTGGCGCTGGTGGGGCACGTTACCGCCACAGTTGGCGTAGCCGGCGTTATGTTGGCCGAGGTGGTGACCGGATTCGATACCGTGTAATTGCCGGCCGCGGAACCACTCAGGGTGACTGTAGCGGCTACCGTGACGCCGTTGGCCACGCCGGGGGAGGCAAAGGACCCAGTCGCCGAGCAGGTGACATTACCAATATCGGCCGCAATCACTCCCGCCAGCGTGCAATTGCTAATGGTGGCCGCCGTCCCACCGTTGTAGGTCAGGTTGGCCGCGGTCACGGTCGCCGTCAGGGTCGCCTGGCTAACGTAAAGGGAAGAATTGGGCGCCGAGGAGGATGATTGAAAGAACCCGGAGGCGCCACTGTAAGCAGCCGTCACCGTATGCGTTCCCGCTACCGGCAAGGGATTGGTCCAGGATGCGACACCGGCCCCGGAGAGCGTTTCCGCCGGCGAGGTCACGACCGTGCTGCCGTCGGTATCGGTGAAGATCACCGTCCCGGTGGGCGTCGCGGAGCCGCTCACCGGCGTTACCGTGGCCGTGTAGATGACCGGGTTGCCATAAACCAGGCTCGACGCCGAAGGGCTGACGGTGGTAGTAGTTGGCGTTCCCGAAATAACGTTAACCGTAACCGAGGGGAAGGTGGGCGGCACCGGAATCTGATCGCCGATCGCTCCGCCTACCGCCGCAATACCGGACGATGCCGTGGCCGGGAGGTAGTAACTGTCACCGGAATACGTCACGGTATAGACGTGTTGTCCGGCGGTGACCAGGGAACCGGGAACCACGTAATTGGTAATGCGCCCACTTACCGGCACTGTGGCGTTGACGATTGCTTGTCCATTGTCGGAAAAGGTCAGCACACCGCTAGTGGCCGGCGCCACAAAACCGGGCGCGGATTGCACAATCGGTTGCACGATGGCTCGGAGCGTCACCGAACTCCCGGCGTTGACCTGCAGCGAAGCTAAAGGCGCCCCCGTGCTGCCGGCCGCGAACAGCTCGCCCGCCAGATAAGTGAATTTGTTTGTACAGTCATAGGGAGGATTGCTGTTACCGCCAGTATTATCGATTACCGTGCTGGCGTAGGTATTGTTGAGCGGGAGCCACACGGAGGCATCGAAACTTACCGGATCCGGGCCCATGATGAGGTTGAGGAAGTTGATGCCATACTCGCTGGCAAGTTCCTCGGTACCATAAAACTCGTTTTGGAACTGCTGGCTCGTATAGTTGAAAACGACATTGTCGAACGTTACATTGTACAGCGGGCGCTGAACCCCATTATAGTTATATCCTTCGAGCGACGAAGCGCCGTTGTGCCCCGTGTTGTCCTCGTTCAGCACATTCAGGTTCTGCACGGTAACATCGTGAAAGTTGGGATATAGCTTATTGGAACTCCCATAAGCCTCTCCATAGTAAGGATTGAAAACGAAAACATGCCCGCCATTCTGGACGCAAACGCCGTTGTACAGGATATTCTTGACTTCGCCGCCGCGGCTGTCGTCGGATTTGATGCGGAGCGAGTTCTTGGATGCGCTGCCGAATGCTCCATTGTTATCGATGGCGACATCGGTCACCAGCATATTCTCCATCCCGCCCTGCGTATAACTCCCAATCGAGATGCCATGCCCGGCATAAAGGTGATTGTGGGCAATCGTGGCATTCGCCACGTGGCCGCTGGCATTAAAGGCAATGTGATCGTCGCCATCGCTGATGAACGAATTGACGATGGTGATATTGCTGGAACCGGACGGGTCGATACCGTCGGTATTGGCCGTATCCCCGGGAGCGGTGACCTTGACGTCATCCACCAGCAGGTAACTGCCGCTACCGATGTAGTGCATCTGCCCAGGATTCTGCATGGTGATCCCGTAGAGCGTGAGGTAATTGGAGCTGCTCGAGGTAATCAGCTTCGAGGCGCCCCCGCTGCCTTGCCCATCGATGATGCCGTAGCCCATGATGCCCCAGTAACCCATGGCGCCGCCCGTGTATGGCGTCGGCGTGGTGCCGCTATTCGAGCCAATCGACACTATGGTCGTGCTGCCATTGAGGGCATATAGGGTTACGTCGGGATCGATGATCAAGGTCACGCCCGCCGGCAGATTGAGCGTGCCACTGAGAAAGGCATTGCAAGCCGAGCCGGTGCATGAGGTGCTGCCGGGATTCAGCGTCAACTCCAGACCCACCGCCGGGGCACCCGCGAGCGGCTTGCAGCTGTTGATCGCGTTCTGCAGGCGAGTGGTGTCCAGAGCGCTCTGGTTGAAGCTACCGCCTAGCTGTAGCGCATACAACACACCCGCCGGCTCGCCATTCGAGCCTACCTGCGCGGTACAGAGCGCGGGAAAGGTCGGCTGCGGCACCTGGGGAGTCAATCCCGGCCAGCGGATATCCCCGCATTGGGTGGCATCGGTATACGTACAGGGATTCTGGGAAAAGGCGCTAGCCGCCGAAAACGTAAGGAGCAGAACGAAAAAGACACAGACCACTTTCGACGACGTAGACACGATTCACCACCCTCGATTATTCGCCGATGCGGCGAGAACATTGCGACCGTACGGCGCGGACGCCGTGGGCTCTCTTAATCCCCAGAACCATTGCAAAAGCAGGCACTCTGCCTTTCATTTCAGCACAGGTGAGTCTCTGGCGGCAAAGGAAATGAACGGGAATCTTGCCTAAGGAGGTACCGGAAGTACATGGCATGCCGCAGACCGATGAATCTTGTTTCCAAACAAAATGGCGCCCCTTCCGGGGCGCCATTTTGTTTCTATATCTAACTACAGCCGGTTATTGAGCCGAAACCACCATGTTAGTCGTTAGCGTGTGAACCACGCTGGTGCCGTTCTGCCCCACCATGGTTGCCGTGATGGTAATGGGATAACTTCCGGCCGGGGTAATCGCATTCACCTTGGTGAAGCTGCCCCCGCATCCGGGAAGATTCAGCAGAACGCCGAGCAACAGCATCAGCCCCACCAGCAAGAGGAGCTTACGGCGAAGGCCTTTGCGGCTCCGCAGTTCGCCCCGCAGACCGGCTCCCACCAGCACCAACCCGGGACACATCAAGGCCAACGCCGCTAATGCGGGCAGACCGCGGCGATATCCCTTGGGCGCCGTGTTGGTCGCAATGGGTGGAAGGTTGGTGATGAGGTACATGGTCACGCCGCACGGCTTGTCCGGATAGTTGGGACAATGGAAATAAGCGGCCGAAGTCGAATCCGCCCAGATCGAGTTCAGGGTCAACGGATTGAAGGAGAAGGTGCACGCCGCGAAAACCGGGACGCCAGCGCAGGTAAAGTTGATCGTGGTGGTTCCGGTAGCGGAAAAGGCCCCCGGATAATTCATAGGCGTCAGGTTAAGGACAACTTGTCCCTGTGAGCCTTGCGCTCCGGTTTGGGTCGCCGTAGTACTGCCCACTACCATGCTGAAATCCCACGGGACTTGGGTTACCTTCACCGTGATCGGCGCAGCCGAGGAATCCGACGGGTTGAAATTACAATCTCCCAGGTACTTGGCATAGATCTGATAAGTGCCGGGAGGCAGCCACTGGGTGGCGAAGGTACTGGTACCGGTTCCGTTCAAGTTGGCCGTCGAGGGTGCCGGTGTCGGACTGCTTCCTTCTTGCGGCACCAGCACGGTGCTCACCAGCTGGCCGGCCGAGGTGGTTCCGCTGAGCCGGTACTCTACTGTCCCCGTAGGACTGCCGACCACTTGCGAAAGAATATTGGCGGTCAAGGTCAGGGTTTGGTATTGCGCTATGGTCAAGACCGTGCCGTTGGAAGTTCCCCCCGCAGCCGTCACACTAGTAGTAGTTGGAGCGCCGGGAAGCAGTATCGATTGTGTGCTCGCCGAATCCGCGCACACACCGCTCGGATCGGAGTAATGCGCCTCCAGCGACATCAGGCCGCAGGTCTGGAGGAAAGGATCCTTGCCACTCTTCCAGAGGAACGGCGTGTGATAGGTTCCCTGGAATGTTCCCTCACTGTTGTCGATGCTGGCGGTGGTGAACGGCTCTCCGTCCACCGAGAAGGTTACGGCTCCGGAGCAGCTGGACGGCGTTACCTGAGCCACCCACTGGGTTGCTTCTCCCGAAAAAGTGAGCGCGGGATTAAAGCTCAAGGCGGTGGTGGTGGGAGTGATGGTGCCGGCGGTAGCGTTAATCTGAATCGCCGGCGCATTGATAGCATTCCCGAGCAGAGGCAGTTGCGCACTTATGGCTCCCTTGTCTGAGGGCTGAGCCTGCGCCTGCACCTGGATTTCGCAACTCGCCCCGCTGGCGAGCGCGGCGGTGCTGCAGTCACCTTGGATACCGGTAGCCTGGCCGAGGCTGAAATCATTGGCGAAAGCGCCGACAAACAACAGCGGCTGAAGCACCAGGGGCTGGGTTCCCACGTTGGTAGCGGTAACCGCCGGAGCCGGGACCCAGGCGCCATTCACCACTCCGTCAAACTGAACCGTGGTTTGCGAGCGGTCCACTTTGAGAATTCGCAGGTTGTTGACATCGGCGACGTAAACATTGCCGGCTGGATCCACCGCCAGAGCTCCGGGACCGTTCAGGGAAACTTTGTCCGCCAAGTTACCAGGAGCCATGGCGGTATCCCCCGGGACTTGGGCTACCCCAAGCACCAGTTGATCGACGGCATTCGGGTTAAGACTTGGCAGATACGCGCCGTTGAAGGCATTGGCCATACCAACCGTCTCAAAACCGGCATCCGAATAATAGACATTTCCCGCGGCATCCACGGCCACCCCGTTCAGCTTGGACGAATGATCGTCCGCCACATGCAACTTGGTCATAGTGGCCGGGAAGGTAAGCAGGTTGATGTAAGCAATATCGTTGGTCGAACCACCCTCAACCACGTAAACCAATCCAGGGGCGCCGACGGCCAGGGCGATAGGGGTTTCCAAGGTAGAACAGCGGGGATGAGCTGGATTCCCCGAACAGGCGCTGATCCCGGTACCACCGCCACCGGCTACCAGCGTGATCGTCTTCTGTTTGGGATCGACACGCCGGACTTCGGCGTTGCCGCTATCGAGGATATACAAGTTCTTCATGGTATCGACCGCCAAGGCGGTCGGCTGATTCAGCGTGGCCTGGGTGGCCAGGCAGTTGTTCCCGATTGCGTCCGCTTGGAAGGTCCAGCTGTTGGTGGTGCAGGGCGTACCGCCACCAGCTACCGTGGTGACCGTTCCGGTAAGCGCCGTCCAGACCTTAACCTCGTTGTTCCCCGTATCGGAAAAATAGACGTTGCCGACGCCGTCGATCGCGATCCCTTGGGGGGACTTAAGACCGCTGACCAGCACTTCGCCATTCTTGAGAATCTGATTATTGCCGGTGTCCGCCACATACCAGTTGCCCGCGGCATCCGCGGCTATACCGCCTGGGTTATTCACCGAAGTCGACAACGCGGAGACCACCCCGGGATCCACGGCAATAGCCGGTTCATTGACCGTACCCGCAAGCTCATATTCGGTCAGGGAATGCGCCGCGGTACCCGCGACGGTGAGAGGCGCGGTGGCAGTGCCGGCGCCGCTGGCCGTGAAATTAATGGAGAACAAACAATCCCAGCTGGTATCCGCGGCGTTCTGCGCGCAGTCCGGGCTGAGTTGAGAAGTCTCGGTCACATCGGTCACGTTGGTGGGAAGAGTGAAGTTAGTGCCAAAAGTTTGGAAAGGATCACTGGCCGCTATTCTGTCGCCGGGACCATAGTGCACTTGGGCGGTGACCGTTCCTTGCAAGGGGACCGGCGTTCCGTTAGGAGAATACTGGGGAATAAAGGGAGCGTTGAGACTGAGGGCCGAGCCATCGGTCAATTGCGTTCCCTTCCAGATCTTACGGATCAAACTGCTCTTACTACCCGTGTCAGCCCCGCCGTAATATTGGACATCCGCCGCGTCCCCAACATACACATTGCCCAACGCGTCTACGTCGATGCCGTAGGCACCCGTAAGATAGCTGTTGGTGGCCGGACAAGTATCCCCGATCGAAAACGGGGTGGGAGGGGTGACGGGGGGAGACACCAGATCCCAAGAACAATTGGCGTTGCCGCCGGCGATTCGGCGGAGCCACTTGGTGGCAAAGTCGTAGTACCAGACGTGCGAACCTTCCTGGATATATAAGTTATAGCCGAGGTTCCCGTTCGAATCCGAGACCGGTCCCTCGGGATCGAGTTGTACGCCCTGAGGCTCGACCGGCGTGCTGGTGGCCAGGCCACAGGGTTCGTTCCCGTAACAGAGTTGAGTGTAGGTATAGCCCGTGACAGCGGTGCCGTTACCCGCGATCACGACCACCTGACTATTGGCTGTGACGTAGGGCCCCCCGGGAAGGTTCGCGGTAGTGGGATCGAGCAACACCTCAAGCAGCGTGTAGCAGGTCTGGTTCGCGACGTAAAGGTTTCCCGCGGGATCAACCGCCACCGCATAAGGGGTATTCAGTCCAGTCGTGCCCGCGGTAGCATTAACCGGACAGGGGAGGACCGTCGGCGCCGCTCCCGTGCCAAGAACGAACCACATGGTTTGGCTGGCGTCGATGCGCTGGACGCGAAAACATTTATTGTTGACGAGGTACGTGTTCCCGCGCACATCGACCACAACGGTGGAGGGATTGTCGAGCGCCCCCCCCGGTTCCGTAACGTTATTGCCGCCGCCGCAACTGCTGCCACCGCTGGTGGCGCCGGAGAACTGCGAAATTTCTCCGCTGATGTAGTTAATCTCCCAACCTTTACTCTTGTTCTCGCCCATGAAGTAGTAGTTGCCGGAGATATCGAAGCCGCCGCCGCGCGGGTTGGAATCATACAGGGTGCCGAAGGGAGCAAACGGATAGGTGATGATGCCGGTGAGGGGATTCACCACGCGGACGGGCGCGCTGGCTCCGTTGTAGGTATCCACGATCCACAGGGTGCCAAAGGGATCCGGATCGCCGTAGCGAGCTTGATTCAGATAGGCCTGAGTCGCGAGGCAGCCATCTCCGAGAAAATCGAAGGGGGGCGTCGGCCAAGTCGGACCAAGTCCCGTGTGATCGGCTGGCCACGGGGCGCCGCAGACCGTGCCTCCGCTAAATCCGGTGGTACCTTGCGTTGGCGCTATGGCCCCGCCAGCAACAGTGGTGATCGTATAAGGAACCAGGCGTGGCGGGTTGCCCTGCGCGCAAACAGCAGGAATGATGATCGCCACAAATACGCAGAGCACTGCGCAACGAAGCGCTACTTGGAGGATTCGCTGGGAACGGCACGAAATCTTCATCTCACTACCCCAATCGGGAATTCCAGATGATCCACCCGCAACTCACAAGTTGCCTGAAGGGCAGGGAGAGGACTGCTGCAATAACTCGAACGCATCCGCATTTCGGCTGCCCGGCTTACCTGCCCAGCATCCCTGAATTGTGGCGCCCTTAACTCCCGCATGCCTGGTGTGGTCGGACCACCTCGATGCAATGGATTTTAAGCCATTCAGGAACTCTGTCAAGAACAAAGACGGCGCTATAGGCCTCAAGCCATTAGATTTTTACGTCCGACACCTTACTCGCGGGTGGTCTTACCAATCTGGGACAACCCCGCCCAGAATGGGACAAAAACCAGCCTCGGGCCGCTATGAGTTAAGTCCAGTTTCCCGAGCGGGGAGGGGAGGGAGGGTAAGGCAAAAAAGAGGACAAGTTTAGTAAACAGCGAGGGGGAAAAGGTAAGGGGATTAACCAAGACTGGCGTTCCCCGTCCCCCGTCTCCCGTCCCCCGCCAGGCGTCGCGATCCCCGTTCCTTACGCCGAGAAGACGCGCCCTCAGCCGCTAAAGCGGCAATTTGGAACGATCGGTTCGGCGCGGCTGAAGCCGCGCCCTTTCAAAGACTCAACACTCAACGTCCTTGATTTGCTGCGCACCAAATTAGGTCGGCCCCGCCGGCGGGGGACGGGCGACGGGGGACGCCAACCGGGGAAACCAAGACGCTATTTCGTGCCAATTGTTATCTGGAGTGGCGCTCGTAACCTTTGCTCGAACTCATTGACGTAGCGATCCCAGTCTTCGACGGTCTTAAAATCGCCGCTACGGGTCCAGCCGAAGCCCGCATAATACGCGACCCGGCCGCTGGTGGGAACCTTCATGGTAAGCAGGTAATTGGCCGCATCTTCCTTCAGGCCGGTGACGCTGGCCGGGTCCACGGCAATGACCGCAATGCCCAGTTGGCCCATCTCCTCTTTATAGTCCTTCATCGTCTCCCAAGTACGCAGCAACCCACGCTCGCGGGAGAACGAAGTGACCGAAGTCGGCTTTTTGCGGATGCCGCTGGCATGAATCACCTCGCCGGCACCGCCTTCCACCTGATATTGGCTCTCGAAGCGGTCCATATTCTGGCCGGCATCGAGGGTAATGCGTTTGACCTCCGAAACGCGGACTCCGGCGGCATCCCAGGTGTCGTAGGTCAGCTCGAACATAACCCGGATGGGACCGTTAGCCAGGGTTCGCGACTTACGAAAATTGGCCGAAGGATACAGCTTTCCCCCAGCCCACAGACCGGTTCCGCCACAGCCACGGCTGCTGCCGGCCTGATAGAAATCGCCACCCTCGCCATGATCGTGGTGATAATCGCCGACCATGTACCAATTATTGACCACCAACCCGCGCACCCGTTTGGTCCATACATCGATGGAACTGCTGACCAACGGTTCTTGCGGCCAGCTCTCCAGGGCCTTGCCATAGGCGCGATGGGCGATGCGATCGTTTTCCCAGGCAAAATCCTCCTGCCGCTCCTGCACAAAACGTCCGTAGGCCTTGAAATCTTCCGGGTGCAACACGGGGCGCTCCCCCACCGTCAGTTGCAGCTTGCGGGTTTCATTGGGACCAATGTCGACCTGAAAAATCAGTTCGTCGAATTTCCCGTCGCCTTTGGTATCCACCGCCTGGGTCAGCAACTCCTGGGCGGAGCCTTCGGGGCGCACATGGACGCGTCGCACGTCGCTGACCCCGAGCAAGCGTTGTAAGTCAGCCGCCGGGAGTACGACGCTCTCCGAGCTCCGCGCCAGGGCAATGGGGTTACGCACGGTAACGGAAACGGGAGCGGGAGCCTCCGCGGCATAAGCGGTCAAGCAGCCGGCCCCAAGCAAAAGCAGCAGTCGCGCACAACGGATCATTGTCTTTCCCGCCTTCCTGCGGTGGAAGCGTCGGGCTTTAGCCCGACGAACCAAACGTCCTTAAAACTTGGGCCTTCAGGCCCGGTGGCGCGGGATCCACTTCCCGAAACGGCTCGGAACAGCATACACCGGGCCTAAAGGCCCGTCTGCAAGCGAACATCCGGTCACCGGGCTAAAGCCCGGTGCTTCCACCTGCGTGTATGCCCGAACTGTGTGCATACCCGAATCCCGACTTCCACGTGTAGAAACTCCAGGCGCCGGATTTTAGCCCTGCGGAAAGTTACAACAGAGTATTGCGACGCTTCCACCATCCCTAGCCAGAGAAAACCGCGTCTGGCCAACGACCAACGACCAAAGGCCAACGACTGCTTCTTCGTCACCGCGTCCGCGGGCGGTAATGGAAGGTGTTCAATTTGCGTTCGACCTCAAAAGAACGCAACATCGTAATCACCTCGGAGCCGGCCATCAGGACCGGTCCATACCCCTGCATGGCGCGCGTATCGGTGGGACGGTTGTAATAGTACACCGCGTCGTAGGCGGCGGTAGTACCTACGCAAATTCCTTCCACCGCGCCATCAGACCGCACGCGTTGGGCGACGGCCTGCCATCCGCTTTGCGCCACCGGCGCATAGACCGGGCTGATCCAGCCACGATTCACGCCCCGGGCAATGGCGAATACGAACATGGCCGAGGCCGAGGTTTCCAGATAGCTATCGGACTTATCCAGCAGTTGATGCCACATGCCGGCGCCACCCTGCACGGCGGCCACGCCCTGAACCGTCCGCTGGAAGAGCTCCAATACACGGGGACGAGCAGGATGATCTACCGGCATTACGCTTAACAACTCGGCCATCGACATCAGAGCCCAGCCGGTGGCCCGGCCCCAATAAAATTTAGGATCGGGAGTGACGTTTTGGAACCAGGTGTGGTCGTATAAACCGGTAGTGGGATTCCAGAGCCGATCCGAGGTCTGAATCATTTCCCGGGCGGCATCGTCAAAATAGCGGCGTTCCCCAGTCAGCCGGCCCATCTGCGCCAGGAACGGAACGCTCATATAAAGATCGTCGGCCCACAACGAAACTGCTTGTGGGCGTGGCCGCGCCAGCGTACCGTCGGGCATGCGCATTTGCTTATGGGTGATAAATTCCGCCACCGCGTCGATGGTCGGACGGTAGCGGGGATCGTTCTTCTTGGCGGAGGCCTTAATCAGCGCCGCCCCCATGGCGCCGCCGTCATCCAGTTCGTGCATGTCCAGCAGGCGGCGGTATCCGGCCGGTTGCGGGCCAAATTCCCTGGCTTGCTGCCGGAAGTAATCCAGATGGTCAAAGATGAAGCCAAAATTCTTGAGCGCATATTCCTGATAGCGCGGATCCCCAGTGGCGTCGGACACTTGCAACATGCCAGCCAAAGCCACTCCGGTGGAGTAGGTCCAATCGATGAACTCGCCGTTGCGAGTGTCGATCCCGGCAGCTTTCACCGGATGCGATAAATCGGTAAGCGGCTGGAAAGTACCGGTGTCGACCACCTGATATGGAGTCGAACGGACAAAATGATCTAAAACGCGATCCAGGGTAGCCTTGATCTGGGCTTCCGTGGGCAAGGTGTAATCCACGCCTGGGGCAATCGAGGGATGGTCAAAACTGGGATCGCTACGGCCGGCAGGAGGAAGGACCGGCGCCAGTTGCGCGCCCGCACCGGCCACCGCGAGCAACAGGAGTAACAGAGTGAAACCGGCACATCGAGCAAGAGCCATAGTTTCTCGTGGGTGCAGATTCTTGACTTTTTCACCGCAGAGGACGCAGAGGAATTTCAAATTTCAAATTTATAATTTCAAATTTGTACAGACCGCCCCCGGCATGCGGTGCGGCCCGTTTTTCAATTTCAAATTACGAATCAGCCAATCTTCCTCTGCGTCCTCCGCGTCCTCTGCGGTGAAAAGGCCCGGTTACCGCGCGGCGGCGGAAAGTTTTTCCGACAAAAACACCGGCTTAATGTGGCGCTCGAACAAATTGTTGGTCACGTTACGGGCAATCTGAGGTTCGCAAGCGACCAGCATATCCAGGTAACGCGGTCCCAGTTTGGCAGCCACTTTATAGCCGACGTGGATCAACTGGCGCAGGCTGGGATTGTATTCCGGACACTTCTGATCGTGGCGCAGGGCATTGACAAACTGCTGCGAAGTCCAGGTGTTGACCGTAGCCGGGGCAGGCAGTTTGGCGACATCGATATCGATAACCGTAGCGTAGGGGGCGCAGAGTTCTTCGCGATGGTCGAAGGCGTTGGAATAGATTTCTTTGGCCATCGCCAGTCCGTTGCCGCCCGCTTCGGCCAAGCCGATGCACTCTTCCAGCCAGGTGGTGCCCGCGGTCTTCACGTGCACACCGGCGCCGAAGTCGCGGAGGGCGCGGCTGATGGCGGGATAAATTGAGAACTTGTCGCTGCCGGAGTGGATGCTGAGCTTCAACTCCCCGGGCAAGTGGTAAGCCTTGACGGCATGGGCAATCACCGCGACGTCGCTACGGAATTCCAATTCAAACTGCTTCAGGTCGCCGACATAATCGACGCCCTTGTTGAAGCGGCCGGTAAACTTGGGAGCCACGGTTTGCACCGGGATCTTCTCGTCGGCCAACGCCGCCAGAATGACCAGCAATTCCGCCGGAGTTTGCGGGGCATCGGTTTCGTCCATGGAAACCTCGGTGATGAAGTTTCCTTCGCCCTTGGTGGCCAGAATGTGGCGATAAATGCGTCCGGCTTCCTGAGCGGCAAACAGATACTTCTGCACGATCGCCGTCAGCTCGGAGGCGGAAATTTCGATGGCGGCATCGATGCCGCTCAACTGCACCCGCTGCAAAAGCTCGGGGTGGCGGGCTAGGAACTGATTGACGTCAGCTTCCGGCGCCGGGCGGCCGATCTCTTCGGCGACATCCAGCGTATAAAAATCGCTGGCGGCTAAAAAGCCATCCACATTCTTCAAATTGATGTGGTCGGCGTCCACGTGAAAAGGTTTGGTCCACCCGAGTTCCCGTACCGCCACTTCGGCGGCCGCGCGAATGTCGGCGGGCTTGGAACCCACAATGCTGTGTTCGCGATTGGACTTGTTCCAGACGGGAACAATCTCGATGCCCTGCTCTGCCGCGAGCATGCAGGCGCGCAATTGAGCCTTTGCTTGATGAGCAAAGCGATCACCAACTCCAAAAGAATACTTCGAAAGCTTCACGTAGTTCTCCCTCCCAGGGGGCATTTCCATGATATTCGGCGCCGCAACGCAATAGCAATACGGACATCCGCCTGATCTTGCACACACCGGCCGCGATTGCCTACTGCTGAGGAAGATGGTTTCGTGTTTTGTGCACGCTGTCAACCCAGGCCGGGAAAAAACGTTAGGTAGCGCCGCCGTCCCGGCGGCTGTCGGTACGGACGTCCCGGCCGCACGAGTACCTGCAGGAATATCCTGTGGGCGAGACGCCCACAGGACAGCCGGCGAGACGCCGGCGCTACATCACCCAGGCCTAACCTGTTTTAGGGTCTTTTGAGTTCGTTTTTTTGCTTACGCCTAAAGGTCGGGCTTCATCTGGCCGAATTACCGATAAGGAGCTATGGGAAGCGCTAGTTTTGTCCGGCCTTCCCACCTCCAACTCTTGTCGTTTTGACGGCAAGGAGTACGGCGAAACCCTGAGGAGTAGCAGTTCCATGAAGTCTTCCACTCACCCTTTCGCACTCATCCTGATAATTTTCGTGCTCACGCTGGCCGGATGGAGTCAAAACACCGCCGAGTTGCGCGGCAAGGTCGTCGATCAAAGCGGCCACCCCGTGGTTAGCGCTTTCGTGATCGTCGTTGGCCAGGGCAATAATTTCATGCGCGGCGCCTCTACCGACGACAGCGGCGATTTTGACTTCACCGCGCTACCGGTGGGCAGTTATACAGCGCAAGTCAAAGCGGAAGGATTACAACCCTTTGATTCCGCTGTTTTCCGGGCGAGCATCGGGCAGGTGGTCAGCTTCAGGGTGGTGATGGGGGTTAAAGAATCGTCCTTACAATCCACCGGCGGCGGACAGGCCGGCATGGTGGAAACCGCCAATTCACAAATTGGCGTGGTGATGGACGGGCGACTGGTTTCCGAGCTGCCGTTGAAAGCGCGCGACACGTTCGCGTTATTGCAGCTTCAGCCGGGGGTACAAAGCGCCTTGGGCGCCGACCTGTTCTTTGGCGGCAATCTCCCGGGTGTGGTCTCGGTCAACGGCGGCCGGCCGCGCTCCAACGACTATCTGGTGAACGGGGGATATTCGAGCGATCAGATGGTGAATTCTCCTTCGATTCAGCCGTCGCCGGATTCGATTTCGGAGTTCCGCATTCTGTCGCACAACTACGATGCCGACAGCGGGCGAAATTCGGGCTCGGTGCTCAATGTGATCACCCGCTCGGGAAATAACGCCTTGCACGGCTCAATGTTCGAGTTTCTGCGCAACAATGTCTTCAATTCGAAGGGCTATTTTGACGGAACCACTCCGGACTTCAAACAAAACGACTTTGGAGCCACCGTGGGCGGTCCGCTGCGACGCGACAAAACATTTTTCTTCGCGTCGTATGAAGGACAGCGGGTACGGCAAGGCATCACCTCGGATGCCGTGACGGTGCCGACGGCGGCGGAACGAAGCGGGGATTTCTCTTCTGGTGCGGCCTTTGCCGGATCGATCCAGAATCAGGCGGTGGCGGATGCCTTGAACAGCCGTGCGGGCTGCGGGGCGGCGATCCTGCAACGCAGCGGGGTGTCTCTGGCTAACCCCATCCCTCAGGCCGGCCTCTCGTATGCGTCCATTTTCCCGGGCAACGTCATCCCGCAAGCCTGCTTTGATCCCACCGCCGCGGCATTATTGAATAATTATGTGCCCAACGCGACGGACGGCGGCAGTGGATATGAAGCCGCGCCGGTAGCCCAGATTCGGAAGGATCAGGCGACTTTCCGCTTGGATCACAGCATCAACTACCAGCAACAACTCAGTTTCTACTATTACGGCGCCGACGGCTACGATCAGGAACCTTTCTCGACGTTCCAGGGAGCGGGGGCGGATGTGCCGGGCTTCGGCAGCATGACGCGTTCGCGCTTTCAACAGGCCAACCTATCCCACACCTGGACGATTAATGCCAAGACCACCAATGAATTGCGTTTTGTCTATTATCGCCAGGGACAAGGAGACTTGGAGTCTCCGCAAAATACCAATCTGGTGCAGGATTCCTGCTCCGGCATCGCTCCCGATCTATGTTTTGCCAATCCCGCTTATCCGGGTCTGGGAGTCAACCCTGGGTACGGAGCCAATCATGAAGGCGTGCCTTTGATCAGTTTGGCCGGCGGTTTTGCCATTGGGAACAATCCGCAAGGGGACTTCTCGCAAACCGGCAATGTGTATCAGGGGAGCGAGGACTACACCAGGATCTTCGGCCGGCATACGCTAAAGTTTGGGACGAATATCCAAAACCAACGACTGGTGCAATGGTATTACTACAATATCAACGGCCAGTTCCAGTTCACTGGGGGCGGGCCCAACGATGTCGGCTTCAGTGATTTGGCGCCTAACTATCTACTGGGCCTGCCCGATACGTATACGCAGGGTTCGGCCAACGCCCTGGATGTCCGCACTACTCAGTTTGACTTCTTCGGGCAAGACGCCTGGAAGCTGAAATCCAACGTGATGCTCACCTACGGACTGCGCTGGGAGTGGAACACGCCTCAGGAAGACGCCGGCGGTCGCATCCAGGGCTTCCGTCCCGGCCAGACGTCCACCGTGCATCCCTGCCAATTGTCCCCTACCGATCCGCTGGTGAGCATGATCGGCAGCACGGATTGTTCGCCGACCGGCGCCGCCAATTCCGTCTCCCCCCTGGGACTGGTGGTCCCCGGAGACACGGGAATCTCCAACGGGATAACCAACAATTATCTGCGCTCCTATGCTCCGCGACTCGGCTTGGCCTGGTCGCCACAATGGAGCGACGGCTGGCTGGCCAAACTCACCGGCGGCCCCGGAAAATCCAGCGTGCGCTTAGCTTGGGGCATGTTCTACGACAGCAACGAGGAACTCATTCTTAGCAGCTTTACCGGGGAGCCCCCCTACGGTCAGAGTACGAACCTGCAGAATGTGTTCCTGAGCACTCCGTATCTCGGTCAAGACGGCACGGTGCATCCCGCGGCTTCCGGTGGCGTATTGAATCCGGCTCCCGGAACGCCGGTGGATTATGCGATGTTCCGCCCAATCCTCTTATACGGTAACTTTCCGCAAAACATGCCCAGCCAATACGCGGAGCACTATCATCTGACGCTGCAGCGGGAAGTGGCGAAAGATACTTTGCTGCAAGTCGGCTATGTGGGCAGCCAGGGCCATCGATTGCTGGCTACCGTGGATCAGAATCCGGGCAATCCGCAGACCTGTCTGGATCTGAATCAAATTCCGGGGATGTCGTGCGGGCCGTTTGGCGCCGACACGACTTATGTGATTCCAGCGAATGCCATTCCGGCGGGAGTCACGGTGCACCTGCCCTATGGCTCGGTCCCCACGGTTACCGGTCCGAATGCCAATCCCATCACCTTGGTGGGTTTGCGCAAGTACTCCTCGCCGATGTGCGAGCCCACGACGGGAGTGGGATGCCCACCGGATGGGACTCCGGTGTTCAGCAGTATCTTTACTACGGAACCGATCGCCAGTTCGGCCTATAACTCCCTGCAAGCGCTGCTGAGCAAGCGCTTTTCGCACGGCCTGGAACTGATCGCCGCTTACACCTGGAGCAAGTCGCTGGACGATGCCTCCAGCTTTGAAGAATCGGTGAATCCTCTGGACCCGGGCAGTTCCCGCTCGCCATCGTTATTCGATGCGCGTCACCGCCTGGTTCTCAGTTACTTCTGGCAGTTGCCCGGCTGGAAAACTACGAACTGGAACTGGGTCAAGCACGTGACTACCGGTTGGGGCGTTTCGGGAATTACGACCATACAATCCGGGTTCCCTATCCGCATTACCTCCACCAGCGATCGGGAATTGCTCGATAGCTACGATTACGAAACCATCGGCCGGCCGGATCTGGTGGCGCCGTTCCAACGGCTCAGTCCGCAAAGCTCGGGCGGTTATTACTTCGCGCCCACTTCGTTCGCCGATGCCGCCCTGGGACAGATCGGCAACGCACCGCGCACCATGTGTTGCGGTCCCGGCATTGTGAATTTCGACTTCGCGGTGCATAAGTCCATACCACTGACCGAGGGAAAGAATTTGGATTTCCGCACCGAGATTTTCAATCTCTTTAACCACACACAGTTCTTCAATCCCGATGGCAATATCTCGGATGGCGCGGCTTTTGGCCAGGTAACTCGAGCGCAAGACCCCAGGCTGATTCAATTTGCCTTGCGGCTGATGTTCTAAGGAGAGGGGAAAAGTGATGAGACGACTAAAATACATTCTGCTCTTACTGGTCCTCCTCTCCGCAATCCTGCGGGCAGAAGAAGGCGGACGAAAAGTCGCAACGCGAACCGAAGCGGCCTATCCACCATTGGCCCAGAGAATGGGCATCCACGGAACGGTCAAGGCAAAACTCTGGGTCACCCCCGAGGGCGCGGTTCGCCGCGTGGAATATATCAGCGGACATCCTTTGCTCGCCGACTCCACCGTAACCGCCCTGAAGAAATGGACCTATACCCCAGCCAGCATGGAAACGACGGAAGTGGTGGAAGTGAAGTTTTAGAGGACCCGAACATCTACCACGGAGACACGGAGTCACGGAGGACACGGAGGACACGGAGGAATAAGGGCAAATTCTCCCTAAAATCTCCGTGTCCTCCGTGACTCCGTGTCTCCGTGGTGGATGTTCAGATTTCACCAGCTTCGGCGTGTAAACTTCTTTTCGTGCCCACAAAATTTCCGATCCGCATCGTAGCCAGTCTTGGTCCCACGTTAAGCAGCGAAGCCGATCTAACGACGGCATTGCAGTTAGGCGTAGATTTTCGCCAGCCTTTCGGGTACCGCGTGCAGGATCACTATGGGCAATTCGCCCTGCTCAACCGGCTACGCGCTACCGTGGGTCAATCGTCTCAGATCTATGTAGACCTGCCTTCGGAGCGCCCACGAATTGGGAGACTGCCGAACGAACTGCGTCTACAGGCGGGGCAACAAGTTCGCATCGAGGCACAAGCGGTGGGTGGCAATCCCGATGAAGTTCCGCTGCCCGATTGGCCGCGCTTTGCCACCGCCCTGCAACCCGGCCACCGTCTATTGATCCGCGATGGGCACACCGTTTTACGGCTTACCTCCGTCACGGCAACGCAGGGCACCGCCGAAGTGGAACAGAGCGTCGAAGGCATCGCCACCAACAATAACGTCATGTTTCCCGATTCCGTGGTCTTGTTCGAGCCCGTCGTCGAGGAAGATCGGCAATTATTGCGGCGCTACCGGGAAGCAAGTTTCTTTCCGGACTGGATCATGCTGTCGCTGATCACCGCGGTCGAGCAGGTGGAGCGTGCCAAGTTGGCATTGCGGGAAATATTCGGAGAGCGAACCCCGAAGATCATGGTCAAGATCGAGACCGCCAAGTCCGTGGAGCGGATGCCGTCGCTGCTGGAAGCGGCCGACGGTCTGCTGGTTGGCCGTGGCGACTTGGGAATGGCCGTGCCTGCGGAAACCATCCCAGCAATTCAGGATGACGTGGTACGCGAGTGTCAAACCGCCGGCAAACCGGTCCTGGTGGCAACGGAATTTCTTCAGCGCTACGCTGAAACCGGCGTAGCCAATCGCGCGGAGTTAAGTGACGTGGCCCTGGCTGTACGTCAAGGCGCTTCCGGGATCGTGCTGACGAAGGAAACCAGCGGCAGCCCGCACGCATTGGCCTCTATCCGTCTGGCGCAACGGGTGATCGCCGTGGAGACGGCCCGCGCTCACCGCGCCTGATGCACCAGGTCGTCGAGCTCTCGCCGTGGCATACGCTCCGGCTCTTCTCCCGCATATCCGATGGGCAAAATGGCTATGGGCACAACCCCCGCCGGACAATGCAGAATGCCAGCTACCGCTTCCGCCGTAAAGGCTCCGACCCAGCAGGAGGACAAACCCAGCGCCGAGGCGGCCAGCATGGCAAACGTACAGGCAATGGTCGCATCCTCCAACGCGTAGGTTTCCGGCGGCGCATATTGGCAACGCGACGGATTCATGCAGAACACCAACGAGACCGGCGCTTGCAGGATGAAATCCTGCCCAAAGGTGGCAGCCGTGAGCTGTTGCCGCTGTTCTTCCCCGGTCACCACGTAGATCTCATAGGCCTGAAAGTTGCCCGCCGAAGGCGCATGATTGGCCGCCTCCAGGATGGTCCTCAGTTGGCCGGCTTCAACTCCGCGGGCCGCGTATTTGCGCACGGATTGGCGTTTTTCGACAACTTCAAAAAAATTCATCGCCTCTGAGCATAGGGTATTTGTGCAACCAGCAGCAAGACGTTTCACCGCAGAGGACGCAGAGGGCGCAGAGGAAAACGGAGGCAGGTTTCGGAGGTTTCAGAGGTTTCAGAGGTTACTGGGTTTTGAAACCTCCGAAACGTCCGAAACCTTGCCTTATGCTTCCTCTGCGTCCTCCGCGTCCTCTGCGGTAAATAAAGTCAGATCCTTAGCCAAATAGCCTTTGCGGCGGAACCAGTCTTCCATGGCCCGCTGCAAGTGGTCGAGGGGCACACGGGTGCCGATTTCCATGCGGCCATCGGCGATCGGCAAGGTATCGTCAAAGACGGAATCGTTGGTAAAACTTCGCATGGCAAAGTTATCCAACCATTTCAGCGGCGCCGGCTGTCGCTGCCCGTCGGCTTCGTACTCGATTTTGATTTTGCGCGCAAACATTGTGGGCGTCTCCCGTCCCCCGTCTCCCGCTCCCAAATACGAGAAATAGCGAAATCAATTGCAAGTCACGAACTATCCCGGCCGACGCCCGACACCGGAGACGCAAGCGGCGGCCCGTTGGGCTGGGGACGGGAGACGAGGGACGGGAGACGTGCAATCACCCGGTAGCCCAACAGCACCACGAGAATGCCACCATAGGTGAGTGGCAGAGTTTCGTCCCGCTTCACCAGCCAATAGAAATGGACGACGCCTGCGATGGCGCTCAGGTAGATCAGGCGATGCAACCATTGCCAGCGTTTGCCTCCCAACCGTTGGATCATCTTGCGGGTGGAAGTTACCGCCAAGGGGATCAGCAAGACAAATCCGGTAAAGCCGACGGTGATGAACGGACGCTTGACCACATCTTTTGCCATGTCGTGCAGGTCAAAAAACTTATCCAGCCAAATGTAGGTGACGAAGTGCAGGCAAACGTAAAAAAAGGCGAATAATCCCAGCATGCGCCGGAAGCGGATCAACTCCGGCAGACCCAGCAGCTTGCGAGCCGGCGTAACGGTCAGAGTGAGCAGCAGGAAGATGAGCGTCCACAATCCGGTCGAGTGCGTGATCACCTCGATCGGATTGGCGCCCAACTCGTCCCGCAGGCCCTTCCATGCCAGATTGCCCAGAGGCAAAAGACAGGCCAGAAAAACCAGAGGCTTAAGCTTCCTTACCATGAACTTACTTGCCGTCTTTCTCAGAAGTTCTTTCGCAGATCCATGCCGCTATACAGGCTAGCTACCTGGTCGCCGTAACCGTTGAACATGAGCGTCTTGCGTTTCAGCAGCTCGCCAATACGCCGTTCCCGCGCCTGACTCCAGCGGGGATGATCCACCTCCGGATTTACATTGGAATAGAAGCCGTATTCATTGGGTCCGGCCTTGTTCCAGGTGGTGGCCGGCTGCGACTCGACAAATTTGATCTTGACCACCGACTTGATGCTTTTGAATCCATACTTCCAAGGCACCACCAAGCGGATGGGCGCACCATTTTGATTCGGCAAAGCTTCGCCGTATAACCCAACCGCCAGCAACACCAGCGGGTTCAGCGCCTCATCCAAGCGCAGACCTTCCACATAGGGCCAATCGAGTACGCTGGAGGTTTGACCCGGCATCTGCTTCGGGTCGTATAAAGTGGTGAACTCAACAAATTTGGCCTGGGAAGCAGGCTGCAGTTGTTGAATGAAGCTGCCCAGCGGAAACCCCAGCCAGGGAATGACCATCGACCAGCCCTCGACACAGCGATGCCGGTAAATCCGCTCTTCCAGCGGAAACAACTTCAACAGGCTATCGATGTCATAAGTCTTAGGCTTCTTGACCAAACCCTCGACGGCAACGGTCCAAGGACGCGGGTGCAGGTACTTCGGGGCCTCGCCGGAAGGACTGTATTTATCGGTGCCAAACTCGTAAAAATTGTTGTAGCTGGTGACGTCTTTGTATGGGGTTTCCTTCTCCCCGCCGGCAAAATCGGCCTTCTTTGCGGTGTCCAGTTTCGTTCCCGCCCGCACCAACTCGGACGGTGACAGAAGACGGTAAAGTTTGTCTCCCGTCAGCGCCGCGGCTCCCACGCCAGCGGCGGCCAGCATGAACTTGCGCCGGTTTAGATAGAACTTCTTGTCGGTGACTTCGCCGGCAAGCGCATCGGGAGTTTTCTTCAGCAGCATGACCGGAACTTACCCCTCCTGAGTAAGACGCGCCAGAGGGGCAAAACGCTGCAAAATCAGTGGCAGGAGCTAGTCGCTAGGGGCTAGTAGCTAGGGGCCTGCCCGGATATTCGCGAAAACGTGAGAGCTTCGTTTGCTTCTGCAAAATCAGTCGCTAGTCGCTCGTAGCTGGTAGTTAGGGGCCCTCAAACAGCGGCTGGCAGCTAGTCGCTGGTGGCCAGCGCCGGATTATTCACGAGTGTACTCATCGCACGCTATGAGGTGATGCCAAGGTGGAAGCGCTGGTGCCGCTCAGCGGGACCAGCGAGACGAGCAGAGTGTGCGGGTTGTAGCGCTGGGTTCGTCCTCGCCGGGGCTAAAGCCCATCGGGACTGGGCGGGAATTCACCGGGCTAAAGCCCGGTGCTTCCACCCTGAGGCAAACGAAGCTCTCACGTTTTCGTGAATATCCGGGCGGCCCCTAGCTACTAACGACTAGCTACTAACTACTAATAGGCCTGCCAATACGCCCGATGTCCCTCATTGCGGAAGTACTCGGGGCGGCGGCTGTGGAGGGCGGTGGAGAGAAACTTCTTAACAATCGCGGCGTGGCCCATCTTGGAAAAGCGCCGGTTGGTGCTGTAGATGCCACCGCGAATCGTGCGAAAGCGGCAGCGCGCAATTTGCCGGGTAAGCTGATAATCCTCGGCATAAAGCGCTTGTTCGTCAAAGCCCCCCAGTTCGTCGAACTTGGTCTTGTCGACCAGCATGAACATACCGGTGGCAAAGGGCTTATAGTAGCGCGAAAGGCGCTGTACCAGGTTGTTACCGGAATACAACAACTGATCCTTGATGCCGCCGTCTTTGCAAAAGATATCGGTGGTTACGCAGTGCAGCGACTGCCGGTTCATCACCTCGAGGGCGCGGCGCAACAGCGTGTGATCGGCCAGTTCAATATCGGCATCGAGAAATAGAACATAGCGGCTGGAAGCGGCACGAGCGCCGTTGTTTCTTCCCACCGAAGGCAGGCCGCCGGGAATCACCCGCAGATTGAGCCATTGCCGGAAATGCTCCACAATCTCCAACGTGCGATCGGTGGAACCCGCGTCAGCAATAAGCAGGCTCGTATCCGCCATCCGGGGATAGTCCTGTGCTACCAGCGAGGCCAGGAGCCGGGGTAAGAGTTTCTCCTCGTTCTTGGCGGGAATAATGATCGTCAGTTCGTTCCGTGTATTCATGAATCCGGACCTCCTCGTCGGCGATGGTGATATAGGTGGGACACCCGTTCGTCCAGGCGCCGCTATTGAAATACTCAATACCGTTCCGTTCGAGACTGGTGGGATGATGAGTATGCCCACAGAAGACGCGTACCGCGCCGCGTGCCTTGGCGGCGGCCATCGCTCCGGCCGCAACCTTTTCGCTCAACCGCAACCAGCGCGTATTCCACTGGTCCAGCAGTTGCGCCAGCCGCCGGCCCCGGCCGCCCAGCTTTTGAATCAATAGATAGATAGAACTGCCCAGGCTGATCAGAGACAACCGGTTGTTGACCACAAAGCTATCGAACTGATGGCCATGGATGGCCAGATGGCGCCGGCCACCTTGCTCCCATACATATTCGCGGTAGGCGTGCATACCCACCAGGTGCGACATGACGTCGATCAAGCCGCTATCGTGGTTCCCTTCCACCCACACCACTTCCACCCCCCGTTTGGGGTTCGACAGCTTGCGGATATACGAAAGGAAGCGCCAATGCTCTTTCTTGAGACGACGAAAATTCAGATCACTGAAGATATCGCCCAGCAGGATGAGGCGACGGAAGGAAAGACGTTCCAGCAGATCCAGCGCTTCGGCAGCACGCGAGGTCTCGGAACCCAGATGCAAGTCGGAGAGGATCACGGTATCGTAGGCTCGCTCTTCCATGCACCACGATAGTTGCAAAGTAACGTTGCACTTGAGTTAACAGGTTGTGAATTGAGTGTGAATCCGGGGCGGCAGAGTTGCTGAAGTGGGTACGTCCTCTGTCTCCCGCCCTACCCAACACCCACCACGGAGGCACGGAGACACGGAGGCCACGGAGTTTTTTGAAAGAGAGAGTCACAAGGTTCAAAAACCAGTGCAACCTGCCTTGCTATTCGGATCGCACAAGGCTCCTCGGAAAATTGCTTTTGCCGGTCACGTCCATGTCTTTGCTTTCAGCTTTTCTTAGGGCAGACATTTTTTAACGGCGAAGATATTACAGCACGACAAAGGTGGCTGGTTCTTTCCCTAAAAATCTCCGTGACCTCCGTGTCTCCGTGCCTCCGTGGTGGGTGTTCTGCCGCCCGGACGGCTAGACGGAAACGGGAGACTGGGGACTGGGAACGGCATATTTTTCCAGCAGCTCTTCGGCCAGTCCGTTTTCGCGCACGATGCGGGCGTACAATTCCGCGCTGGGGCGAGGGTAACGCTCCTGCGTAGCGGGGTCGAGACCATACAGGCCAAAGCGCAATCGCCAACCTTCGCTCCACTCGAAACTATCCACCAGCGTCCAGTGAAAATAGCCGCGCACGTCATGGCCGGCGGCAATCAACCGGTGTAGCCGCTGCATGGCATTCACCAGGAGCCAGGGCCGGATGCGATCATCGCGGTCGGGCACGCCGTTCTCCAGGATGTACATGGGCCGGCCAAAGCGGGAGGCATACTCGACGGCGCGGGTCACCGCCTCGGGATGGCACTCCCCGTAGGCGCCTTCCGCGGCATGGTCGCCTTGCGGCACGTCCTCGGGAACGTAGACTCGGGCAAACAACGAATGTTTGGCCCGGGGATCGACGGCCACGTGCAAGCGGTTGTAAACGTTCAGCCCGATGAAATCGAGCTTCCCCGGCGCCGCCGTCGCACTCTCGGCAAAGCGATCCCACGGCGGCTGGAAGTGCCCAGTGTGCAAGAGATCGAAAAACGATTGATTAAAGAGTTGATCGAAAATCCGCGCCGCCACGCGGTCACGATAGCGTGCGCTGCCCGGTTCGAATACCACATAGTTCTGCGCCCAGCCCACCTGCGCGTGCGGCTGAAACTCATGAATGATGCGGTAGGCCTCGGCATGACAACGCGCCATGCGACTGAGCACCCGCAAGGTGCCGACCAGGTCACCCCGGCGGCCGGGCGGAAACTCGCCCGTCAAATAGCCAAAGGCCACATATACGTTAGGCTCGTTCAAGGTTACCCAGTCGCTACAGACGTAACGCAACGCTTCCACCACCCGTTGCACAAAACGGGAGAAGGTTTCCACGGCATCGCGCGCCTGGAAGCCTCCGCGATCCTCAAACCACTTGGGATGGGTAAAGTGGTGCAGGGTAACAAACGGCCGGATGCCGCGCTTTTGCAGATCGACCAGCAGCCCATAGTAGTGGGCCAAGGCACTGGTATTCCAGCGGCCCTCCTCGGGTTCCAGGCGGCTCCACTCCAGGGAAATCCGCATGGTATTAAGGCCCATGCGCTGCGCCAGATCCAGATCCTGGGTCGCGCCATTCCACCAATCACAGGCCAGCTCGCAGTTGGAACCGTCCCGGATACGGCCTTGCGATTCCCAGTCCGACCATTGATTGTGTACCGTCCCGCCTTCCACTTGATGGGAAGAGGTCGAAACACCCCACAGGAACCCTGGCGGAAAACTCATCATCCGCGACGTTGACATTAGAGTAATGGTACGGCGAGTTGGGGAGATTTCGGTTAATGCTGTGTTAATTTGCTCGACAGTGGCTAGGGGCTAGTAGTTAGTAGTTAGGGGCCGGGGAGGCGCGAACGCTCGTTCCACGTTTTTCGTTCCTCGTTCCACGTTTTTCGTTCCTCGTTCCACGTTTTCGGCGGCGCTGCCTGTACTGGCGCCAAACAGCTATTACACGGTAAGCGAATCGTCTAAAATCGTTCTATCTTCAGCTTCTACGATCTCCGGGGAATCCCGTTCCCAACGAGGAACGTGGAACGAGGAACGTGGAACGCGAAAAAGGCAATGCTATGACGAAAATTCTACTACTTAGCGGCAGTCCCAAGGCGGACGGCAATACGGCGCAACTCATGCAGGAATGCGGCACGGTGATCCGGGGAATTGGCGTGGAAGCCGAAGTAATTTCCTTTGCCGACAAGAAGATTGAGTCCTGCACAGCCTGCGGCAAATGCACGGAAACCGGTGTGTGCAGCCTGGAGGACGGGTTGAATGACATCATCCAGACCTTGCGCGGTTGTCAGGGGCTCATTGTGGGCACGCCGGTGTATTTCGGCACCGCGCGCGGCGACGTGATGTCCGCGTTGCAACGCATCGGCTACATTTCGATGCGGACGGACCATTTTCTGGCCGGCAAAGTTGGCGGTCCGGTGGCGGTGGCGCGGCGTGGCGGGCAGACCTTAACCCTGCAGGAAATGTTGATGTTTTTCCTGATCAACGACATGATTGTGCCCGGCTCCACGTACTGGAACATGGTCTTCGGCCGCCTTCCCGGAGAGGTCTGGAAAGATCAGGAAGGCATCGACACCATTCGGCATTTTGCCGCGAACGTGGCCAATCTAGTGAAAAAGCTGCACCCAGAGGACTGAACCTTGGCCCCACAACAGCTCAGCGGCAAAAGCAAAAAGGAGAAAGCGGCTCGGCCACAAGCCAGCGCCACCCCAACGCCTCCCTCGAACAGGACCAACCTGCCCGCCATCAAGGCGGTCGCCGGGTTCGTTCGCGAAAACGTCGTCAAAGTGATCGGCGCTTCGTTGGGAATCCTGATTCCTTGCTTCTGGCATGCCCACCTGGAGGCCGGCGATCTGGCCAGCCATACCTATAATGCCTGGCTGGCCCAGTTGATTTCCCGCGGACAGGCGCCTGGCCTTTATGTGGTGAATCAATGGTCGAATATTCTTTTCGACTACCTGCTTCAGGGACTTACGCATTCCTTGGGCTTTGCTTGGGGGGAGAAGATCGCCGTCAGCTTATGCGTTCTGGTGTTTTTCTGGGGAGGGTTTGCCCTGGTTTCCGCCATGGCGGGCCGGGCTGCCTGGGCCATTGCACCGCTGATCGCGATGTTGAGCTATGGATGGCTCTTCAATGTCGGTTTTTTTAATCTGTACCTCGCCTCGGGCCTCTCGCTATGGGCACTGGCTCTGGTCTGGTGCGGGGTGGGATGGGAATTGGCGCTGCTGATTCCTTTGGTACTGCTCATCTCCCGGGCGCACCTGCTGGGACTGGTATGGGTGATGGCCGGGGGAGCTTATCTAGCCTTGGCACGGGTTCTTCCCAAACGTTGGCATCCGCTTTTGATGGGAGCCTCGCTGGTCGTGTACTTCGGAATACGAGAAGGCCTGCTGAGCATGTTCGAGGAGTATCCCCGCTCCCCCAATGCGCTCCCCTGGATGGCCGGCGGCGATCAACTGGTAATTTACGGACCCATATCGTTTCTGGTGGCCATTCCCTTGATGATATTCGCCACCGTGCTGGTCATCGTTGCCCTGGTGAAGGATGGGCGCACGCTCTGGCCCAAGATTGCCGCGCCCACCTCTCTTTATGTGGTACTGGCGGTGACGGTGTTTTTTGTCCCCGGAGGCCTGGTGGTTCCGCAATTTGCCGGAGCGATGAACTTTCTGCCAGACCGGATGACCTTATACGCCGCCATCATCGGGTGCTGCGTTTTGGGAGCCCTGCCCTTGCGCAAATGGCAGATAGGGACCTTCGCATTTCTGGCCCTGGCCTTCTTTTCTCTGCTGTATGCGGACACGCTTAAGATTAATGCCATCGAGGCGAAGGTGCACTCGATGATTGCTACGCTACCCGCCCAGGAACGGGTGCTGCAGCTGTTAAATCCCGTGAACTGCCGCATCGGATTGACGATGGGCCACATTGTGGATCGCGAGTGTATCGGCCGTTGTTTCAGCTACTCCAATTACGAACCCGGCTCCTTGCAATTCCGCATTCGCGCCACCCCAGGCAACCGCTTTGTGACCGCGGACGAACACGACTCCTCCGCCATGCAGGTCGGAAGTTATCAAATGAGTCCCGCCGAGCTGCCGGCCGAGCAGATCTACTTTTGCGGCAGCAAAGTTACCGACCTGTGCATGCAGTCGCTTTCTTCAAGGCAAGCGAATGGAGATTTTGTACCGCCCAGCCCGCGGTGGCGGTGAAGCAGCTGCGAGTGGCGAGTGGCGAGTGGCGAGTGGCGAGTGGTGAGTTGTGAGTTGTGAGCGGCTTCGCGTTCGCCTGTAAGAAGAGTGAGTGGATAGAATCTCCTAGAGTTGTTGCGGGGGCGTCCACGCCTAATGTCACTTCACTTAGTTTTGCAGAATTGGAGTCGTCCGGTAGGCCAAGGTTATGAAACCGTTAATTGCACGCGAGAGACAGGAGTGTCAGGGCACGACTTTAGTCGTGCCCTTCGCTGCAAGAATTTGCCGGCTTTAGCCGCTGTTTGCGCACCCGCATGGAAATCGCCGGCCGCAGCGGCTAAAGCCACCCCTCATAATGAACCGGTTACGGCACGACTAAAGTCGTGCCCTGACACGTTTCGCTCCGCCGCCATGCGGGTGCAAAACTCAGAATGCAGTTGCTTTAACTCGCGACTCGCAACTCGCAACTAACAACTCGCGACTCGCTTACTTCACCGACAAGAAACCGCTAACGTTCTCCCAGAGCAGCTTGGGGAAAGACTTGTCGAGATAGGAGCGGATGGAGACGTAGCACTCATCGCAGGTATTGGTCTTGGTAAACTCCTCGACCATCTTCTCGCGATCTTCCAAGCGATATTTTTTGAACACCATGGAGCAGGGCTGAAGCCAGCCGTCGCTGGTCACCACCAGGAAGCGATGTCCGGCCTTGCAGCCGGGGGCCGAGCCGGTTTCAAAAAAGTGGCGGGTGGCCGCCAGGGTGCTGGGAGAGTTCAGGAGCCAATTGGTATCGTCACGTTGGGCTTCGACCCGGTCCAACTGCTGATTCAGCATGGTCAATTGTTCGGGCGAGTCCGGCGAAAGATCCCGGCAACCGGTACGGCGAGCGGAATACGCGCTATAACAGAGATTCACGCCCCACTCCCGCGCCTTGTCGGCCAGTCGGGTGATCTCCGAAACATTCTCCGCATGAATGCAGGAGTTCATCACGATGTCGTCATGTCCCAGCTTAGCCAGACGGGGTACCAGTTCCTCCAGATGGGAGAACAGTCCGGGATACCCCCGGAAGTCGTCATGCCGGCTGTCGGGGAAGTCCATGCTCACCGAGAACTGGTCAATGCCGGCCGCGCGCAGATCGTTATACTTCTGCTCGGTCATGTGCGTCCAGTTGGAGACCAGAATCAGATAGGGCAGGTCGGAACCCGACTTGATGGCACGCACGATCTCGACTACGTCTTCCCGCATCAGGGGCTCGCCGCCGGAAACCTGCACCACGCATGGCCGCAACGCTTCCATATAACGGCGATAGTCGGCCGGCTTCAGATTGCGCGATTCGTCGCGCGGTCCGCCATGGTCACAGTGCTTACAAAAGCACGTGCAGGCATCGGTAACTTCAAAAGACACCACGATGGGGCGGCCCACCGGCCAATTTACCGTTCCGCGGCCGATGATGCGGAGAGAACTGCCAAATGGCACCTTACGCATAGAGCTAAAATCCACCCCAATTGAAAAAAAATTCGTTCAGACAAACCAGTCCCTTGGAACTTTGGATCGTAACAGTCGCCGCCCGAGCTGCGCAAGGCGGAAGGGGCTGAACGGCAGGAACTTGGGGTTCAACCGGCAGTTTTCAGGGTCGACAGTCGGAAAACACCCACCACGGAGGCACGGAGTCACGGAGGATCACGGAGTTTTTTGAAATAGGCGGGCGCAGATCAATTCTGATCGGTCCTTTATCCTTGTTGATCCGCAGCTGATTTTTCCTTCCGGGTTATCTCCGTGTAACTCTGTGGCTCCGTGCCTCCGTGGTAGGTGTTGTTCCTTAGATCTTCGGCGTGGCCGCTAGACCGGCGCTTTGGGGCGCCAGTGTAAGGCCTCGCAGATAGGGCTGCAACTTGTCCAGCGCCGCTTCGACGCTGATCCCGTATTTGAGCCGCAGGTCTTCCGGTTTGCCGTGCTCAATAAATTGGTCCGGCCAACCGATGCGCACTACGGGAGTGTTCAGTCCCAAGGTGTTTAGGGTTTCCAGTACGGCACTGCCAAAACCGCCCATCAGCACGTGGTCTTCGAGAGTGACAATGGCATCCACGCTACGGGCATAAAACTCGAGCAAGTCGCGATCCAGGGGCTTGACGAAGCGGGCATTGATGACGGCGGTGGAGATCCCCTGAGCCTCCAGACGGCTGGCGATTTCCCTGCCCATGGGAACCAGTGCGCCTAAGGCAAAGACGGCGACCCGGTCATTTTCTCCGTGTTCGAGCAATTCGGCCTTGCCGATGGGAAGGGCGCTGGGCATGTCTTTGACCGGCGTGCCGGGACCGACTCCGCGCGGATAGCGCACGACGATGGGACCGTCATGCTGCATGGCGGTGAACAGCATGTCCGCCAGTTCATCCTCGTCCTTGGGGACCATGTGCACCAGATTGGGGATGCCCCGCAGGTAGCTGATATCGAAAAGCCCGTGATGGGTGGGGCCATCGTCCCCCGAGAGACCACCCCGGTCCGCGCAAAACACCACCGGCAGATTCTGCAAACACACGTCATGCACAATGGGATCGAAAGAACGCTGCAGAAAGGTGGAGTAAATGGCACAGAACGGCTTGAACCCTTTGGTGGCCAGTCCGGCGGCAAACAGTACGGCATGCTCTTCCGCAATCCCCACGTCATAGTATTTGGTGGGATGATGCGGCCGAAAACGATCCAGGCCCGTGCCGTTCGGCATGGCCGCGGTAATGGCGACCACCTTATCGTTCAGGTTGGCCAGTTTCACCAGCGTATCGCCAAACACTTCCGAGTAGGTGCGGCGGCCCACCGGCTTGGTCTCTCCGGTTTCCGGGTCATAGGGACCGAGACCGTGGAATTTCTTCTGCTTCTGCTCGGCCGGCTCGAAGCCCTTCCCCTTCTGCGTCAATACGTGCAGCAGTACGGGACGATCCTGCGTCTTGAGGAATTCGAAGGTCTTAATAAGGATTGGAATCGAGTGCCCGTCGAGAGGGCCGAAATACTTCAACCCCAGTTCCTCGAAGATCACGCTGGGCCATAACAAACTTTTCGCAGCCTCTTCGGCTTTGCGGGCGATGCGCAAGGCGCCTTTTCCACCCACCCGTTCCACAAACCTGGCCGCCCGCTCGTGCAGGTCGTCATATTGCGGGCTGGTGACAATCTTGTTGAAATAGCTGGCGATGGCCCCCACATTTTTGTCGATCGACCATTCGTTATCGTTAAGAACGACGATCAAGCGTTTGGTGTGGTGGGCAATGTTATTCAAGGCCTCATAGGTAATGCCGCAGGTAAAAGCGGCATCGCCGGCCAGCGCCACTACGTGTTCCTTGCCGCCGAGTTTATCGCGGGCCGCCGCCATGCCCAGCGCCGCGGACAACGCGGTTCCCGCGTGGCCGGCGCCATAACAATCGTGCGGGCTCTCGGTGCGCAACATGAAACCATTGGGGCCTTCCGGGGTGCGAATGGCGTGGAACCGCTCCCGCCGCCCGGTCAGCAACTTATGGACGTAGGCCTGATGGCTGACGTCGAATAAAAAACTGTCGACGGGGGTATTGAAGACGTAATGCAGGGCAATGGTAAGTTCCACCACCCCCAGGTTGGGTCCCAAATGCCCGCCCGTCCGGGATAGAACGGTAATCAGTTCCTCGCGGATTTCTTCCGCCAGTTGATCCAGTTGGGGAAGCGAGAGCCGCTTTACGTCCGCCGGCGAATTGATGCCATCCAGTAATCGCGCCATCAGGTCTATGTTACTCGTTCCCGCTGATGGGCGTTTCACGTTTTTCGTTTTTCGTTTCACGTTGGGCCGGCGACACACACATCCTGTCCCCCGCCATGAACTTCCACCACGGAGGCACGGAGACACGGAGGTACACGGAGAAGAAAAAATCGGAAAAAACTGTTTTGATTTCCTCCGTGTTGCTCCGTGTCTCCAGAAGAGTTGCGAGTTGTTAGTTGCGAGTTGCGAGCAACCCCTCGCCCTTGCCGCCAACGTCACCGTTCTTGCGTGGGCGGAAGCGGTTCCTCGCAACTCGCAACTAGCAACTCGCAACGGAAGTTGGGCAGGGCGGAGACGCGGGTTGCGGGCGGAAGACGGGAGACGGGGGACCGGGGACGGCAATTGCGATTGTCCCTCTGCGGAAAATGTGCCATCCTAAGTACCTCCCCAGAAGGTCGTTGTTTTTCGGAATCGGGCCCCTGTCAATCTGACGTTGCGTGTTGCATAGCGAGAGGTTTGTCCGGCGGGCGAGGTGTGCGTGGTTCGGCGTTGTATTCCATCATTAAGAGGCGAAAAGATGTTGCGGAACACTCTGGCAATCATAATTTTTGGAACACTGGTTCTATTCACCGCTTGCGGCAAAAACCCGAGCTACGTTCCGGCCTTCAGCACCACGGCGCCCACGACAGCGGTCGAAGGCCAAGTTTATACATACACCTTTGACGTTGGGGCGCCCCTCTATGCGGCGATGCTTTCCCAGTTGACCAGCGCGCCGGATGGCGCCACGCTGAACGGCAATACGATCACCTGGACCCCAACCGCGCAACAGGCATGCGTCCCTAATAATTTCGCATTAACCGTAAGCGCTCCGGGAGGAGCTTCGGCCCGCCAATCGTGGGTAGTCACCCCCGTTTGCGTGCCCGTTTTCACCAGCACGCCGCCGCAGGCGGCGGAGGAAAACATCGAGTACACGTATGACCTTACGGCCACAGTACCCCACGGAGGGCAGGTAACTTTTCAACTCACGACGGCGCCAGCCGGCGCCACTCTGAGCGGCAGTGTCCTCACCTGGTACCCGACCCCGCCCCCAGGACAGTCGCGGGTGGCCAACAATTTCACAGTGACAGCCATTGCGGGGGGAGGCGGTAAAGCCAGCCAATCGTGGACGGTTTCTCCCAGCGGCACAATTTCCGGCAGTTGCATCGACAAGTATTGGACCGGACAAACCAACACTCCCACTCCCGTTCCCATCGACCTGAGCTTATATAACGTTTCCGCCGGGGTGACACAAACCGATGGTTCCGTGCAGACCATATTGGGTAAGGCAAACGCCGATGGCACTTTTTCCATCGATAACGTCCCTGCCGGCTACTATGCCTTGGAAATTCAACCTCCGGGGGGATATACCACCAATTATGTGACCAACAGCAGCACCTTTGATTGCGGCTCCGATTACGCCGGCCCGCAACCATCCCCTACGATGAGCGCCAGCCTGACCCTGGACTTGACTGGAGGCCTCACTGCATGGGCCACCGGGGATGGGTTGGCCCTCGTGAGCGCCGACGGCGGCGTTTATTGCGACCTAGTGAGTCCGACCGCTGTGGTCAATGATAAAAACAGCAGTTGTCCCGTAGCTTCGGCGGATGTGCCCGCGACAACTGTGACCTCGTTTGCGCCTCCAGACCCGATTACATTTACCGGCTTCCCTGTAGCTCCTTCTTCGAGCGACCCCAGTCTGGTCCTGCAGTATGTGGCGGTAACCGGCGGAGTGGTTCTCGGACCGGCATTGCCGCAGCCCACATTGGCGTTAACCAGCGGCAGTTCGGCCACGATTACCGGCGCCCTGACTCCACCGTCTTCCCCCAGTTCGATTGACGTCACGGTCGCGGGACCGACTTGGTCAGACGCTTACGCCGTACAGGGCCCGGGATCGGCAAAACCAGAGGATTTCTTTGTTGATCTATCGGTCCAGCCGATTGTCGGCGGCCAAGCCGACGACCCCGGGGCGGTCGTTGCCCCCGGGGCGACGGAGAACATGACGACACAGGATATTCCGCGGAGAGCGGCGCTGGGATTGGTGTCGCTGGACGTTGCTCAAGTAACCACCAGTGTGGATTTGGGAAGCCAGAAATATAACAATCCGTTCCCGACCGGTTGGCCGATCGTTTTCAGCGCCCGAGGCGGGTCCTGTGATTCCGCCTCCCACAATGTCTGTGCGGAGATTGGCTATTCCACCACCACTCTGCCAACTGTGGCCATAGCTCCTCCGATGTCGCCTGTTTTGAGCCCGACACTGAACGGGACAAACTTGTTGATCGCCAGCAGCACGACCAGTCCGAACGTAACACTGAGTTGGAGCGCCCCCACTGGGTCAACGCCCTATGGTTACGCCGTCTATGCCTATCAGGCGGTATCGCCGTATGACTTGAAGATCGCCACTTATACCACCCAGACGTCAGCGGACTTTACCATGGGCAGCAAGGACGGCACAACTTATTTCTTTGTGATTGAAGCATTAGCGGACGGCGGCCAAGCCAGCATTTTGACCGGCCCCTACCATTGGAAATATCCCACGGCCTATGCCGCCGTTATGTCCGGACCGGTAACGATTGGAGGCCTCTGAGATTTGGCTGTGGGAGGCGGCAACGCCGATTCATCCGTCAGCACAGTTAATTTGGAGCAGAAGAAAAGAAAGGAAATTCATAATGCTTCGCAATATTCTGGCAACCGCAATTTTAGCAATACTGGTTCTATTAACAGCTTGCGGGGGTGGTTCAACCCCGGCAGCCCCCGTGTTCAGCAGCACGGCACCGCCGACGGCGGCCGAAGGCGCGACTTACACCTACACGCTGGCGGCGGTTGCGCAGGACGGTAGCCCGGTAAGCTATGCGCTCACTACCGCGCCTACCGGCGCCAGCGTGAGCGGCGACACCGTAACCTGGACTCCGACTTGGGCACAGTCGCGCCTTCCCAACCAGTTCACCGTAGCGGCGACGACAACCGCCGGAGGCTCCGCCAGCCAAACGTGGACGGTTACGCCCACTGGCTCGATTCATGGCAGCTACATCAACACCTATTGGACTCCGCAGGGGCCGGTGAACGTAGCTGAGGATTTGACCCGACTCTCCGTTGAGGCGTTCCTGACGCAACCCGACGGTTCGCTTCAGGTCTGGCCGGCGACAGGCACCACTCAGGGTAGTTTCACCATCCCTGATGTACCGCCCGGCAATTACTGGCTGAAGGTTGGGACCGCAATGTACTGGACCAACAGCAGCACCTTCGACTACGGCACAGATTATGTCGGTAGCGACTCAGCTTCCGAATCCTTTGCCAATGTCACGTTCAATCTCTCGGGGCTGGATCCGTGGGCGGCCGGCGATAATCTCACTTTAGTGAGCCCGAACTTGGGATTGACCTCCAGCCTGACAGGCCCAACTATATGTTCACCGTTAAGCTGCGTCCCATCCTCTGACCTCGCCTCGGGCGCGACCACGTTTTCCGAAACGGGACAACAAGTAAACTTCGATGCTGCTTCGGGCAGCTCGAATTACATTTTGCAATATGATTGGATTTCCGCTCCCCTGTCGGGATCCGTTCTAGGCCCCGCGCTGAATCTGTCATCCTTCAGTCTGAATACGACTGATTCCGTAACCGGCGCGTTAAGCGAATCTTCCCTGTCGTCGTTGGATATCAACGTCAAAGGGTCGGCGTGGGCGAAAATGTACACGCAACAGGCCTCGCTATTGGCTTCGCAGGGTACATTTGTCGCCAATCTTGCGTTGCAGCCTTTCGTGAGCGACCTGGCGGCCAACGGTCCGGTCCCTGGCGTTCTGAGCAACAGCATCGAAAGCAGCACCATTGGGTTCCAACCGCTAATACCGCTGGCCTCGCTCTCGGCGAACGAGGTAATCGTCGATCAGGATTTCGGGACGGTGCAGTACAACGACCCGTTTCCGGCCACATGGTTGCCGGTATTCACTGCCAGCGGGGCGTCATGCGTCCCCACCACCCCCTCCATTGTTGGTGTTAACGCCGTCAACGGGCCTGTTACTTACGAGCCTATTAATATTGTCAACGAGCCTGTTACGATTAATACTCTTGATGAGCTTTTTTGCGTGGGGATCGGTTATTCCACTACGTCCCTGCCCACCGGCGCCAACGCAATCACTCCTCCCATGTCCCCCGTACAGAATCCGGAGCTGGACGGAGTTAGCTTGTTTACCGCGGTAACCACAACCACTCCTACGCCTAAGATCAGCTGGAATCCTCCCACTGGTTTGGTTCCCTATGGCTATAACGTTTCCATCATCGAGATTGCCTCATCAGACTCGAATCTGTTGCCGGTGGTGGCCAACCTCCATACCGCGCAAACGTCTTTGACCGTTCCTCCAGGCATTCTGTCGCCGGGCAGCAGCTACCTCTTCGTGATTGGAGCTTTAGCGGACGCGCGGGCCAATATCGCCAGCAGTCCCCGCCGTTTAGGCTATCCGAGGGCAAACGCCCAAGCGACTTCCGGCCCCGTGGCAATTGGCGGTAGCAGTTCTGTCTCGGCTGCAAGTGTCGTCAGGGCGGCGACCGCACACCCTGCGTCGTCGGCATCCGGCAGTTCACAATCCGCGTCTCGGCGCCAGTACCAGATTCTCGATTCCGAGGGCAATTTGCGCACGGTGAGTAAATAGGAGTCGGAACACCTACCACGGAGACACGGAGTCACGGAGGTACACGGAGAAGAAAAAATCAGAAAAAACTGTTTTGATTTCCTCCGTGTTGCTCCGTGCCTCCGTGTCCGTGGTGGGGTGTTGGTATCCCATTGTTGAATGCCCGCTCCCCTCTGAATCGCCACAGCACTTGCTGTCATCTGTAGGTAAGTACAGCAAGTTGGTGCCGCGGTGTTGTCGATTGCCTCACAAGCCTGTCCTGTTTCTCGCCGCTTCGCGCTGGCACTCTGCTGGCTGGCACTGGTGTTTGCCGCCAAGGCAGCCACGGCGGCTGGCGATAACCTCTCCGCCCCACACGTCAAAATCAGCCTCGTATCCGAACAAAACGCAATGATCGACGGCAAGGATAATTGGGTCGGCTTCTACTTTCAGCTCGAACCGGGCTGGCATATTTACTGGATTAATCCCGGCGACTCCGGCGCGCCACCGCGCATCACTTGGAAGCTACCGCCGGGCTTCACGGCCGGTGAAATTCTGTGGCCGTATCCGGAGCGCATTGCCACTTCCTCGCTGATGGATTACGGCTATGAAGGCTCGGTACTGCTGATGGCGCAACTGCACGCCCCGCCGAAGGCGCGGACAGGTCCGGTCCCAGTCGCCGCCGATTTGCGCTGGCTGGTCTGCCGCGAGCTCTGTCTTCCCGGACATGCCGAATTGCAGCTTTCCTTGCCGGTCGCCGCTGCCCGCGCCCCGAACCCGAAGACTCACTCGCTGTTTGAGAGCACGCGCCAGCGTATCCCTAAACCAGCACCGGCGCGCTGGAAATTGCGCGCACAATCCCGGAAGGACAGCTTCCTGCTGAGTATCCAATCCGGGCATCCCGAAGAGATACTCTCCTTCTTTCCGCTGCGCGCCGGGCAGATTGAAGATGCGGCGGCACAAACCGTCCGCAGCCTCCCCCTGGGCGCCTCACTGGAACTGAAAAAGTCAGAGCAGTTACAACAGACAATTCCAACGCTCACCGGTGTAGTGGTACTGGCGTCCGGGCAAGCGTATGTCATCGACGCGTCCGTGCCCTCGGCCACCGCCATGCCCAACCCGGCCGGAACCGGCGGCCTTAAGAAACATCAAGAGGCCTTGAGCTCATCGAATTAACGGAGGAAGCACACACTTTATGAAATCTCGCATCGTCCCCGCGTTCTTATTCTTAGTGCTAATAGCCCAGCCCTTGCTGGCGGTCAAGGTCGGCGAGGCCGCTCCCGATTTCCAGGGTACCGACAGCCACGGCCAAACCCGGCGCCTCTCCGATTACAAAGGGAAATACGTGGTGCTGGAGTGGCACAACAACGGATGTCCGTTCACCCGGAAGCACTATGAAAGCGGCAATATGCAGACCCTGCAGCGGCAATGGACCGGCAAGGGCGTGGTCTGGTTCACGGTGATTTCCTCCGCGCCCGGCCACCAGGGGTATGTGACAGCGCCCGAGGAAAATACCTACTTAAGCAAAATGAATGCGGCGCCCACGGCGGCGATCCTGGATCCCAGCGGGACGATCGGACATTTATTTTCGGCCAAGACCACGCCGCAGATCGTGATTATCGATCCCGGCGGCAAGGTGGTTTACGACGGCGCCATCGACGACCGGCCCACTCCGGAAATTGCCGACGTGCCCGGCGCCAAGAATTACGTGAACGCCGCACTCTCCGAGCTGATGACCGGGAAAAGCGTCACCGAGCCGGTTACGCATTCTTATGGGTGTTCGGTGAAGTACTAGAACTCAGAATTTAGGAGTTAGGAGTTAGAAGAGAGGCCGTCTGGGTGCGTTTCTTCTAACTCCTAACTCCTGACTCCTAACTTCTGCCTGAGGTGCACTGTGAGCATTACCGACGAGCTGCTTCGCAACAACCAGACATACGCACAACAATTTAAGTCGGGCCAATTGGCTATGCCTCCGGCGAGCAAAGTCGCGGTGGTCGCCTGTATGGATGCCCGCTTAACCATTGAACCCATGCTGGGCCTGAACACCGGCGATGCCCACATCATTCGCAATGCCGGGGGAATCGTCACCGAGGACGTTATACGCTCCCTCCTGATCTCCCATTATTTATTGGGCACCAAGGAATTCCTGGTGATCAATCACACCGATTGCGGCATGCTGACCTTCGAGGACCACGAGTTACGGGACCGGCTCTGTCAGTTAACCGGCAAACTGGTGGTGGCGCCTGCGCAGTTCTTCGCTTTTCATAACCTGGAGCGCAACGTGACCGAACAGGTACTGAAACTGCGCTCCCATCCCTGGATGCCGCAAGGGATAAGCACCCGCGGCTTCATCTACGACGTAAAGAACGGCCGCCTTTCCGAAGTGGAAATTGCCGCCGCGCGGCAATTGAAGGCAGCGTGAGGAAAGGCAGAATTCAGAATTTAGGAGTTAGGAGTTAGGAGTTAGAAAAAACCCAGGAGTTGGGAGTTAGAAGGGCCCGCTCTTCTAACTCCTAACTTCTAACTACTAACTTCTAACTCCTAACTTCTAACTCCTAACTTCTAACTACTAACTTCTAACTCCTAACTTCTAACTACTAACTTCTAACTACTTCGTAATTATCACTCTGGCCTGCGAACTTTTGACGGGGACCAGGTGCATGGCGGGATCTCGTGGTTCGGACTGGACGCTCAGATTCGATTGGCCGGGAGCTTTGGCTAGAAACACCAAGGTGAAAACACCTCCCGTGCCGGAGATCCCCGGGGCGAAGGGCGGACGCGAAGCGGCTAAGTGAATGGTCCCGGTAGCCGAGTCGTCGCGTTGCACCAGAGCCACGGCTTGTTGATCCTGACTGAGCAAACCGGCCGCCGTCACACTGAGCAGCAACAGCATCTTGGGATCATAAGAAACCTGCGCCGGCACGGCAGAGACGTTTCGCGCATCGGTTAACACCACATCGACGGGAAAGGTCGATCCGGCTTTCTGCACCATCCGGGAGCGAGCGAAACCGATGCCCGGCGTAGTAAGCGCGGCCGATGCCGGTTGCGGCGCGCTGCTTTGCGCAGTCGGCACGCTGATCGGCGCCCCGGCCGAGCGCGTGCGGCTATGGACACCATACCAGCTGGCCACCAGCAAATAGGCCGCGAGCACGGCCGAGGCCGCGGTAGGCAGCAATAATCGATGCGCGGCCAGCGTTTTAAGCAGGTCTCTGGCTCGGGCTGGCAGGCTCCGGCGCGAAACCCGTCCGGGCAAAAGGTGCGGCAGTGGCCGAGGCTCGGGAGCAGCGGCTTCCGGCCATGCCAACTGGACTCGTTTAGGGAAACTGGCGCTTGCGCGCCACTCCCATGGGCGCGCCAGTGACAGCTCCATCCGTTCCGGTGGCGGCGAACGTCTCCAACTCCGGGTCGCCTTGTTCGGAGAGCAAGCTCGCCGCAACGCGCAGCACTTCCACTTCGTTTTGAAGTTGCTGCAACTCCGCTTCTTTTTGCCTCAACACATCAATGATGTTCTTCATGTTTAAAATCCGTAGGAGATCCCAAACGCAAATTGATGGCGTGCATCCAAGTTGACCCCGGGAGCAATGTTGCCGGCTGCCTGGGTCAGGCCCAAATCAATATTAAGCTTCGGCCGGTCTTCGCCCCAGCCATGCTCGTGCGGAAAAGTTCCGGCCGGTACGATGCGCAGCGCGTAGGTAATCGTGGTTGGTATCACCGCGCCCGGCAAGCCTTCAATGTTGCGCGGTTGCTGCAGGACTTCGGAACCCAACATGATCGTGCTTTTTGCCGGTCCTTTCAAGGCGAAGGCGGCCGCTCCAAACAATCGTCCCTGGTACGCGGGAGCGTTGCCCGCCAATCCCAGCAAGGATGCGTTGGTGGCCTTGAAACCAAAGTTGAATACCATGGGCAGTTTCGGGATTTGAGTTAGCGTTTTGGTAGCTACGGCGTAGAAATCCGCATTGCTCGTTTTCTGGTTCTGGATGGCGCCCGTCACGTTGAAAACCTGGGTGCGGGCCACAAAACCCAACGACAATGCCGGCAGCCATGCGCCTTTGGTGGTATTTTCCCGCAAGAAATTGAACTTTCCGTGAAATACGTTGAACCCCTGCCCCCAGAAGCCGCTGAGCCCGGCCGTGCTGCCCGCCTGCTGAAAGTCGCGGGTATATCCAAATTCGAGACGATTGAGCGCTCCCTCGGTGATCGAGACCTGATGAAAGCCCCCCAGCACTTGGCCGCCGTCCAGGTAGTGATAGCCCACCGAAGGCAGGCCAAAATTACTGTCATGGGAAGGAACCGTATAGGCCAACGGGGTGACGAAAATTCCCGTCTGCCCTTCCCAGTTCAGAGCTTGAGCGGACGCGAGAGGGGTATTAGCTCCCAAGCCGGCAATCAGCAGTAGCATAAACGCAATCCGGCCTCGAAGCGAACCGGGCTGGAGCGGGCATCGATGCGCTGCTTTCCACATAGCAACTCCTTGTTCATCGTTCTAGTTTTGTGCCGACTCGCTCGTTCACTCGCCAAAGCTTTACCGTACCGTCCTCACTGCCGGAGGCCAGCCATCCTCCGTCCGAATCGAAAGCGATGGTGTAAATGTCGTGAGCATAGCCCGCCAGAGTTTCTATGGTTTGCCCGGATTCGACATCCCAGATCTTAATGGTCTTATCCCAACTTCCAGAAGCCAGCCAGCGGCCATCGGGACGGAAAGCGAGGCTGGTCACGCGGCTCCGATGGCCCGCCAAGGTGCGAAGCTGCCGCCCGCTGGCCACATCCCAAAGTTTTACGCTCTTGTCTTCTCCCGCCGAGGCGAGGCGTTGGCTATCCGGACTGAAGGCCACCGCATACACCTGTCTCTTATCGCCGAGTAGTGTAGCCAGGACCTGCCCCGTGGCCGCCTCCCAAATTCGGATGTTCTTGTCGTCGTCGCCCGAGGCCAATAGCCGGCCATCCGGACTGAAGGCGACATAGATGATCGAGCGTGGATGAGCGATCAAATCCCGAACCGGTCGACCGGTATTCACATCCCAAATCCGGACTGTCTTGTTATCCAAACCGGAGGCCAACCAGCGCCCGTCAGGGCTGAAGGCAATGGAATAGACCCAGTCGCCGGCCTTTTTATCGTGGGGCCGTCCAGCCAGGGTGCGACTCTTCCCGTCCGATTTGGTGTCCCAAAGGGTAACGGAATCGTCGGCGTTTTCCGCCGCCAACCAGCGACCATCGTGGCTATAGGCAAGCGCCTGAATACGTTTGGCGGCGCCAGAGAAATCGTGCAACTCCGCGCCCGTCGGCACGTCCCAAAATTTGACGGATTTGTCCCAACTGCCCGAGGCCAGCCGCCGGCCATCGGTACTGAAGGCCACCGAAGTGACCCAATCGGAGTGCCCTCGGATGGTGTGACTCAGGGTGAATCGGGGAGCCGGAACCGCTCGCAGCATGGCAGCGCCGGGGATGGCCGGTAGGGAAAGACTGGGAATCAAAGACGGAGCCGGCAAAATCGGCGGGGGCGGTTCGACCCGGGCTTGAACCGCGGTGTTTGCCGCAGCCGCGGCCGGCCCGGTCGATGACGGTGCGGCCGTCGCCTTGGGCCCCGGAAGTTGCTTGAGTTCCTCGGGCGGCACTGGAGGCTTCGCTGAAGGGGCCGTTCCATTCGATCTTTGCCCGCTTATTTCGCCGGCACTTGCCGCGGGGAAACTCTTGCCGCCAGCGGTACGGCCGCCCTCCGTTGGGGTTAAACTCGTCGCGGATTTGCCGTGTGCCGCCGATTGCGACGGCAAAGTGGACATGGAGTGCCGGCTCATGGGCCGATGCAGAGACCCCACTAGCCAACCCAAAAAGAAGAACGAGAGCAGCAACAGAGCGGCGGCGGCCGCGGCAATCCCCGTGCGAGCCACGGCTAGCCGTTGCCGAGCGTCCGGCAGAACCGCGGGGGCGCGGGAATGCACCACATGCAAACCTGGCCGCGCAAGTAATGTGGAAGCGAGCAAACTGGCCACCCGCTCAAGTTTCGCCACATGCTCGTCGTCAAAGGCCAAAGGCTGGGAAGAGAATGCCTCCACAATGCCGACCACCGATCCTCCTGCCTGGATGGGCACAAGAATGGCGGAGCGCATTTGTAAACTGGTGGCGACGGAGGGCAGCACGAGAGGATCGTTTTGCGCGTCCTCGCAGAGTACGGGCTTGCCGGTATCGAAACACTTCCGCGTAAGACCGAAGTCGGAAAGGCGAGAGCCTACATCCGGGGCTAACCCCACACTGGCGCGGCAGACCAAGCCGGTTTCATCCACCAGGCCGATGGCTACTCCGGTGGCGCCGGCCAGCAATGTGTTGACGCGCTCCGCCACACACCACAAAAGCAGCGATATCGGTTGGCTTCGATTGGCGATGATCTCATGGTGGAGCTGGTTCAGCTCCGTTTCGATTTCCCGGGAGCCGACGGGCACGGTCAACGGCTGGCGAGAGGCCCCGAGGTCCTGCCCGCCGGACACGGCGACAGGATCGAACCGCGTTCGTCTCCCGCCGGACACGGCAACAGGATCGAACCTCGTTCGTCTCCCGCCGGCCAGCAACTCTTCCATCTTGGCCAGCAGCAAGTAGGGGCTGTCGGTCATAGCAAGATAAGCATCCGCCTTCTCCAATCCCGCGGGCGCTTCGGGTGCATCCGAAACCGCCAGGATTGGAGTCTCGGGATGAAGTCGCTTCAATGCGGCGATCAAAGCGACGACCCCGGTGGTGTCCGTCAGGTGCGCGACCAGAATGAGGCTGAAAGAGCCGGTGGCACAGGCGGCCAAGGCCTCTTCTACGCTATTCGCACGCCGCACCACATATCCCCGGCGCTGGAGGATCAACTCACGGAAGTGGAGGCTGGAGGTTTCCCGGCCGACGCTGAGTACAGAGGATGGCTCTTGTTCCGAGCGAGCCAGAGTAGCTTTACCTGACATAAGTAACCCTTGTGGTGGATACGTGGTTTAGATGCGGCCACGCGGGTCTTTGATTGAAGGTGCCACTACTTTTGCCTCCTACTAAGGTGAAATAGGCGCTCTGGACCGTGCGCGCTTCGATAGAGTGTTAAGTAGTTAAAGGTTTTATATATGACAACCAGAATCTTGGTCGTTGACGATCAGAAGTCGATCGCCGACACACTTTGCGAGATTCTTTGCACCGTCGGCTACGAGTGCACCGCGGTATACAGCGGTGCGGACGCGCTGGAACATTTCGAGAAGTTCCCGCCCGCCCTGATCATCACAGATGTGATTATGCCGGACATGAATGGTATCGACTTGGCGAAAAGAGTTCGAGCGGCGTACCCCGACTGCGCCGTTCTCCTTTCTTCGGGAAACGCGAACACGCAACATCTGATGGACGCGGAACGCCTCGATGGACCCGCTCTACGGGTGCTGGCCAAACCAGTCCCCCCCCGCGAACTGCTGGAAGTGGTAGCCGGAATTCTCAGCCAGCGGCAATGAGCCCTTCGACGGCAAATTTTATCGCTTCAGTAGCCACGCCATTGGGAGTAGCGCCGGCGAGACGCCGGCGCTACATCGTCCGAGTCCACAACCGCTCAGGCCGCTTCCAAGGAGCGCTCGGGGGCGGCTTCCGAGGTGGGGAAGCGCAGCGTAAATACCGTGCCTACGCCGACCCGGCTACGCATTTGAATCTCGCCGCGCGCCTTCGCGGTTAGCTCCCTGGTCACCCACAAACCCAGGCCGGTGCCGACCGATTTTTTGGTGGTGAAAAACGGCTCGAAAGCCTGCACTCGTGCCGCGGGACTCATGCCCATGCCGTTGTCCGCCACTACCAGGCGCACGCCCAGTGCGCGGGAGGAGGTGGCACGCGCGGTCTTAACGATGATGCGCCCGCCCATGGAAACCGCGTCCATCGCATTGGTCAACAGGTTGGTCACGATTTGACGGATTTCTCCGGGCACCGCGAAGACGTAATCGTGACTGGCGTAGCGGCGAACCAAGACAATATTCTTGCTGGTCAGCTGCATGGCACACGCTTCGATAGCGTTTTCAACTACCTCGCTGAGCCGTAGGACAGCCGGCGAGGCGGTCTCGCGATAGAAGCCGAGGGTCTGCCGAGTAAGGCTGGCGACGCGTTCCAGTTCGCGCTGGGCCAGTTCCAGTTTCGCGCGCGCGTTCGCCGAGATCGACGGATCGGCATGCACCAGAAAAACCACATTGGTGATCGCGGCCAATGGATTGTTGATTTCGTGGGCCACGGTGGCGGCCATGCGTCCGGCAAAGGCCAGTTTTTCGCTGCGAATCAGCGCTTCCTCCGCCTGTTTGTGCTGGGTGACGTCGATCACCGTACCCGCAAGGCGCACCGGACGCCGCGCCTCCCCGGCGCCTTCAAAAAACGTACGCCCCTTCACCAACACCCAGCGCTCCGCTCCATCGGGGCGCTGGATACGATACTCGGTTTCAATCTGACCGGTTCCATGTGGGTCGCGCATGGCCTCCAGTTTGGAGGTCACCCGTTCGTGGTCATCGGGATGCACCGGCGGGAGTTCTTCGCAGGGCGTGAGGAAGCGAGGCACATAGTCCGCCGGCATGCCAATCATGCTCTTCAACTGGGGCGACCAGAAGACCTCGCCGCTGGATAGATCCACATCGAAAGTGCCAAACCCCGTAGCTTCAGCCGCCAGCCGCAACCGTTCCTCGCTCCGTCTCAGTGCCAGCTCGGCTTGCGCGCGCTCAATCAAGTCCGCGGCTTGCCGGCCGAGCAAATCGAGCAAGCGCACGTTGCGCTCATTGGCGCACTGCGGGATGTCGTAATGGGTCGAGAGTACGCCCACAAAGCGTCCCTCGCGGGAAAACAGAGGGGTGGACTCGACCGCCCGCACTCCGGCCCTAAGCATGATTTCCAAGGCCGCTTGACCTAGCAAATCCGCACCCTGGGTAATGTCCTCGATGCTAACGCGCTCGCGCTGGCACAACCGCTCGATATAAGGAGCCTGGCGGCACTCCACCCGGCTAAAAAAATCGAGAAACTCCTGGCTAAAGCCGCGGTGCGCCTCCATGGTCAGCACTTGCGCCTGTTCGTCGAACAGTTGCAAATGTCCCATGCGAGCCCCGGTGATCTCGATGGCTGCGTTTAAGAGTTCCTCGAGCAGGGGATGCAGGTGATCCAAACGGACAAAACGGCAACTCAATTCATGCATCCAGACCATGGCGGCCAGTTCGATGGCCAAGCGGTCCTTCAGCACACTCAAGTCTTCTTCTCGCTGCCGGCGCGTGATCTCCTCGATGGCGCCATGCAAGAAAGAGCACTCCCCTTCCAATTCGGCCGTGCGCAGAGCCACAGCGTTGCGCCGTTTCGCCCTTCCGGCTAGCCACCGTTTGAGGATGTCCACATCAACCTGCTTACAAATTCCCGCACCCCGGCGCGGGCCCACGAACAATGAAGGATTTGGGTTCTACTACAAGACGGCCTTCGTTCTACCCAGAAGAGTTCGAGCGCGCCCAACACCACTGTCCGGCTAAATCAGCGTTTAAGGTCACCTACCCTGATTCGCTCTGTAATCGACAATCACATCATTTGTTTTGAGGAGCCTACGGAGGAAAAGGATGGAGTTTTATTAAAAAAATTCGCGATCAGCGTGGGCGGAGCACTGGCGCAGAATACAGAATGCTAACTCCTAACTCCTGAATTCTGTATTCTGCTTCAGTCCCGCACCCATAAGGATCAGCGAACGCTGGGCGAAGGGGACGTAAAGCAGAGCGGCAGTGCCGCCTAGCGCCAGCCCGAAGCCAATTTGCGGGAGCAGAAGAAAAGGCGCCAGCGCCCACAATTCATCGGCCACAAACAGGCCATAGAAGATTTTCAGAAAGCTCTCTTTCATCCCGGGAGCCTGGAACAGTACCCCCGCAATCAGGTACAGGCGGGCGGGAATACCGACCGCCGCGGTCACCAGCAGCAGTACAATCACCCACCAGCCATGATGTGTGATGCCGCCCACCACCATCTCCACCTCACCCAGGCGCGCCAAGGAGATCACGTAGAAGCAGAGATACATGAGCTGAATGAAAAAGAACAGGGTACGCACCACACCGCCTGGAGGTTGCGGCAATTGGTGCGGCTGCGTAAGGATCTGACTCAACGCCCCGCTGGGAAGCGCGGCGGGATCGGTGGATGGCGGCAATTCCGCCGGCAAATGGTTCGACTGGTCCACCGCCGGCAGCTCGGGCGCTATGGCGCTGGCCTCGACCACCTCGACGGGAGCGATAAAACGATAGCCACGCCGCGCCAGGGTCTCAATAAATCTGGGATTGGATGCGGAATCGCCGACCGTTTCCCGCAGCTTGTTGATGGCGGTATTCAGACCGTGGTCGAAGTCCACAAAGGTGCCTTCGGGCCATAGACGCTGCCGTATCTCCTCGCGCGTGACCACCTCGCCGGGGCGCTGCAGGAGCATGAGCAAGACTTGAAAAGGCTGGCCTTGCAGCCGAAGCCGCCGGCCTTGCTTGCGCAATTCGCCGGTTTCTTCCTCCGCTTCGTAAACACCGAAGCGAAATAGCCTGCCTGTCTCCGTCTTTCCCATGGTCGCTCGCTAGTTTAACCGCTCCCCAGACCGAATGACACCTTGGAGATGCGCCGGTAAGTCATTTTCTGGCAGCGGCTTACAAGATGAGGCGCAACTGAGGAGCGGGGCATTGCATTTTTCGGGGACAAGCCGCGATATTGGCCGCATGAGAAACAGGTTTTGCGGTTCGCAGTTGGCGGTTGGCAGTCGGGCAGACTCTGGGCCGGGTGCGCCGGCCTCCGGCCGGCTGTCCTGGGGGCGCCCACGCCCACGGTTTTTGCCACAATGGTGCGGCCGGGATGGCCGCACCGACAGCCGGCCGGAGGCCGGCGCTACTCTTGCCGTCATTCTGTTGGCGGGTTTTGTCGTTGCTGGTTTGCTGGTTGCGGCGGGCTCCCTCTCCGCCACTGACTTGCAGCCTCAGACTTTGGCCGCATATTCCCGCTACCTGGGAAGCGCAGAAGCCCGGATTCGCCGGCAGCAAAGTTCACCAGGGACATTTCTAACCATCGACACCCTGCCGGGTGCGGAGCGTGCCGAGGCGGAAGATCGCCTGAATCATGGCGAGATTTGGATTCAAAAGGCCGAAGGAACGCCGTTATCGATCCCCGGGGGGCTCATTCATCATTGGATGGGCACGGCTTTTATTCCCGGCGCGACGCTTCCCCGAACCTTGGCCCTGATTCAGGATTACGATCATCTGCCCCGCTACTACAGCCCGGACGTGGATCGTTCGCGCCTGCTCTCCCGCCACGACGACGACTTCCGCATTTCCATGCGTCTGCGCAAGCATAAGGTCGCCACCGTGGTCCTGGACACGAACTACGACGTTCACTATGGGCAACTGGATTCCACGCATCACTTCAGCATTTCGCACAGCACGCGCGTGGTCGAGATCGCCAGTCCCGGCGGCGCCGGCGAACATGCGCTACCGGAAGGCAACGATGACGGTTTTTTGTGGCGGTTGGATACGTACTGGCGCTTCGTACAGTCCAGCAACGGAGTTTTTGTTGAATGTGAAGCCATCTCGCTTACTCGCGACGTGCCCGCCGGCCTGGGCTGGTTGATTGGGCCGTTTATTGAGGAGATTCCCCGGGAATCATTGGAATTCACGCTACGCGCGACCCGCGCCGCCATCCTCTCCCCGGCCCCCACGACTACCAGCAACACCAGGAGGAACGATGTCCGCTAATCACCAGGCTGGTTATTACACGGTACCCGCCAACCGCATTGCGGCTGAACATTCCGGCGGCTTCCGCTCCGCACCTCGGCTGCAAGAGGCGCTGACGGCGAGAATGGAACGGCAGGCGCTGATTTGGCTGGCCCGTCACATGCCGAATTGCATCAATTCCGATCACCTGACGCTATTGGGCTTCGGCGCTCAATTCCTGGCGGGAATCGCCTACGCACTGGCCCGCTGGAACAAATACGCTCTTCTGCTGGTCAACGTATTCCTCATGCTCAATTGGTTGGGCGACAGTCTGGACGGCACGCTGGCCCGCGTTCGCAACCATCTGCGTCCGCGCTATGGATTTTATGTGGACCACATCATTGACACTTTCGGCGCGGCCTTTCTGATGTTGGGCCTGGCCTTCTCCGGGTACCTGCACTGGCAAGTTGCTCTCGGTATGCTGGTCGCCTTTCTCATTCTGTCGGTGGAAACCTATCTGGCCACCTACACCATCGGCAAGTTTCACCTCTCGCACGGCCCATTCGGTCCGACCGAGATTCGTCTGCTGCTAGTCATTGGCAATACCGCTTTGCTGTTCCGGCCGTTCACACACGCCTTCGGGCAAAAGTGGCTGGTATTCGACGTGGGCGGAGTGATTGCCATTGCCGGCATGTTGGGCATGGCCGTGGTTTCGTCCTTGCGGCACACTGTGGAACTTTATCGTGCGGAACCGTTGCCGCAGGAGTCAGGAGTTAGAATCCACGGTTCTCACAAGGTTCGTGGCTTCTAACTCCTAACTTCTAACTCCTAACTCCTTGATCTCCTAATCCGCTTTCAGGTAGGGCCGCAGTTCAGCAACGGCGTTCCGCAGTTCATCGGCGATCATGCGGCCGAAGAGGGCGGCCCCTTTGGGTCCCAAATGAGTGTAATCAAATTGGGTGGTCGCCGCCCCGGTGTGCTCCACCACATTGTTGGCCGGCACGGCATTGGCCGCGGAAAGGGTCACGCCAACGGAATGCCCGTCGCGCCTCGACAGCTTCATCGCCATCTCAGGCGAGTCTCCCTTGTTGGCCGCTTCGGCAATCACCGGGGGAGGCGGCTCCATGGCCAGGGTGTTGGCTTCCGCCGCTCCCATATTCTGGATCGCGGCATGACTGTCACGATTCAAATCGAGGAGCGGCGTCCCTGCTTCGGCAGCCACTTTTTTCGTGGCCTCGGCCCAGGGCGCAAGACCGTTTTGCAGCTGTCCGGCCTTAAACTGGCGGCGCGAAAGAGGAGTAATCAGTACGGGTTTTGCTCCCGCCGTCCGGACTTCGGTCACGTACCGCCGCAGGTTGGCGGGAAATTCCGTCGCCAGATCGGTGGAGCGTCCCGGTTTGCCCGGTTGATCGTTATGTCCGAACTGAATAAACACATACGTCTGTTTGAACCCGGCCTTGTGGCTCACTTCGTCCATCACTTTGGCCCAGGAGCCCTCCGCCCGGTAGCTGCTGGAACTCCGGCCATTCTTGGCCAGGTTCACGCAGATCACCTGAGGAGCCACTCGATCGCAAAAACCGGGGCCCCATCCATTTCCGGGGGCCATCGTGGAATCACCCACCAAAATGATTTTGATTGCCGGCAAAGGAGCGGGCGCGGATTGAGCTACGCCCCAAGCTGCCGCAAACAGCAGGAAGACGGCGCCGGTTATGTACTTTTTCATCATTTGATTTAATGGAAAGCGTGAAGTACTAAGGTAGCGCACCGCGGAGGCAGCACGCAATGGAGCGCTGGCGGCTTCTGCGGGGTTTGTCCATCCCGCAAGGGATGGACAAACGAGAGCCCGGGGTTTAAACCGGTTTAAACCCCGGGAAACGGCAGACGGTTCGCGGGACGTCTTCTACATTTTGGGTAGGGTCACCGATTCCGGCAGACCAGAGCGCTACACATTGTGCATTACAGATTTCTTGGCGCCACTCTGCGATGGATTTCCCTGACTTCAGCGGCCGAAATGGGCCCCTTCCTGCGGACGGACAAAGCCCGTACGCGCTTGAGTACCTGCAAGGCCTGTTCTCTTCCGGTCTCGACGCCCTGTGTCGCCAGAACGTGGCGGATGGCGGCCGATCCGGAATGGCGCCCGATCACGAAATCCGAGGTCGTACCGCCGGACTCCTCCGCCGCAAACGGTTCATAGCTGCCGCGATCGCGCAGCAAACCGCTGCAGTGAATTCCCGACTCATGCAAATAGGCCGCTCGTCCAACCACCGGCCGGTCTTCCGGGATCGGGCGGCGAGAGGCATGGGCCACGGTGGCCGACAAGGCCGCCAAACCACGGGTATCGATGCCGGTGTGAATCTGTAGCGAGTGGCGGAGCGCCATAACCACCTGCTCCAAGGCGGCATTTCCCGCTCGTTCGCCTAAACCATTCACGGTTACGCTGGCACAGTCCGCGCCTCCCTCGATGGCGGAAATGGTATTGGCGGTTGCCATACCCAAATCATTGTGTCCATGAAACTCCAGGGAGAGCGAGGGATGGCGCCGGCGCAGGTGGCGGAAAAATTCCCAGGTTTGCACCGGCGTCCAGACGCCCAGGGTATCGGCAATGCGCACGCGATAGGCGCCATGCTTCGCCGCCAAGCCGATGAACTCCTCCACGCGCAGGGGATCTGCCCGCGAGGCATCCTGCGCCCCAACCGAAACGTGCGCAAAAAGACTACACGCCTGGCGCAGAACTTCCGGCACCGAGCCGACTAGCCATTGCCAGTCTTTATCGATGGAGCGAAGCTGCACCGCAGACACCACAAAGGCAATATGAACCGACGTCAATCCACAGCGAGCCGCACTCTCCAGATCGGACAGCTGGGAACGGCACCATCCCGTCAAGCGGCAAGGCAATCCCAAACGGGCAAACGCCAGGATCTCGCTTTGCTCCCGGCGTCCCATGGCCGGAATGCCGCACTCGATCTCGGGCACACCCATTTCGGCCAAGTGCCGCGCAATCCCCATCTTCTCGGCGCGCGAGAACACTACCCCGGGCGCCTGCTCTCCGTCGCGCAGAGTGCTATCGATGATCCGAACGTGACGAGTTGAGGGTGCGGTCCGCATGGGCTCAGGGAGTTGTCACCCCCGCCTCCCGGCGCGGAACGGAAATCGACGAAACGCGAATCCGTCCGCCCTCCATGCGGCCGATCAACATGGCGGGATGACCGGCGAAGGCCGCCAACTGCTCGGCGGGGCCATCCAACTCATAGGCGCCATCTTCCCCCGTCAGCACATACTTCGCTCCCGAAGCCACATCCTGGTGAATACGGCTCGCGTTGCAAGCCCCCATGTTGCTCGCGCACACGTTATCGGAAACAATGCCATGAAAGGACTCCGACTTCGCGCCCGTGGTGAAGATCGCTAAACAAGCCGATGCGACAAATATCACTACCGCCAGATCTAAACGAGTCTTGATTCCCATGTTGCCTCCAGTAGCTAGTGGTTGGTAGCTAGTAGTTAGTAGTTAGTTGCCAGTAGCTGGTAGTTAGTAGCTAGTAGTTAGGGTTTCCAGCAATTCACCACCGGTCACCCGACTAAAGCCGACCGGCCCCTAGCTGCTAACCACTAGCCACTCACTACTGCCTCTACGCCATGAGCAGTTCCTCTACCGCTTTGTTCTCTTGCAGGGCATCGAGGATTTGATCGATCTTTTCCTCGTTCACTGCGCCATACCAGTTGCCCGCGGGATAGACCACCATCACCGGACCTTGTTCGCACAGGTTGAGGCAGCCGGTGGTGGAGATTTTGACTTCTTCCATGTCCCGGTCGGCCAACTCGCCCTCCAGATATTGGAGCAGCGAGGCCGAATCCTTCTTATGACAGATTCCCTTGGCTTCGCCCGCCAACCGGAAACTGGCACATACAAAGATGTGATGAGTCGGCTTCTGCATTTGTGTTCTCCTTATTTTCCGCAGCTCTCGATCAACATTTTCATGAGCAACCCATGCCGCCGCCGCGACACTCGGTTCCGCAAAACTTCATCTGCGTACGCATCGGCGCCGGCACATCGCCGGTCTGAAACAAAGTGGCCAAGCCGTCGCTGATGAGTCCGGCCATCTCGATCACGCGCACGCCCTCTTCTTCCAGCACTCGGCGTGGAGTGCGTCCGGAGCCGCTGACCACCACCGCCCGGCAATCCTTCAATTGACTCGCCATCTCGCGCCAGCGCAGACTGCCCTGGCCGGCTTCCGGTGTCTCCCGCGTCTCGATCAGGCGAATACCGTCGCCATCCTGTGCGAAGATCCACAAGCGACCGGCTTCTCCCAAATGCTGATTCACCAGCACTCCCTCCATGGTCGCTACGGCAACATAAGGGCGGGCAGAATCCGGGTCACCGCCTCCGGTGGAGCAGGCCTGCAACAGATTCACCATCTGCGCAGACTGGGGGACGCCCAGCAGACCCACCGCATCCGCCCGGCAGCGCGTGCAGTGACTCATCTGAGGCAAGTACCGGCCCGAAACGCCTCGCAGGCTTGCCGTCTGCGCCGCACTGGGCGAACCGTATTGTTCGAATGGAGTATCGGCAACGGGATAGAGCGGGATGCAATTCATTATGTCCGCGCCCAGGGCGGCCATTTCCTTGGCTATCTCCTCAATGTGGTTTTCGTTGACGCCCGGCACAATGATGGTATTGATCTTGACGGTAACGCCGTGGTCCTTGAGCGCCCGGATAGCGCGGCGCTGCCGCTGCAGCAGAACGCAGGCCGCCGAATCGCCCCGATGAATCATACGACCCTCGCGTACCCAGGCGTAGATCCGCGCACCAATCGCCGGGTCCACCGCATTCACGGTAAAGGTCATGTGACTGACCTGCAGCCTTGCCAATTCTTCGGCATAATCGGCCACATTCAAGCCATTGCTGGCGACACATAGCAGCATCTCGGGGAAGCGCTCCCGCACCAGCCGCAGAGTTTCCATGGTGGTATCGGGGGTGGCAAACGGATCGCCGGGACCGGCAATGCCGGCGACGGCGAGATTCGGCATGCGCTCCAGCGCGCGCTCCAGATAAGTGAGGGCCTGCCGGGGTGTGAGCACGGCGCTGGTTACGCCCGGGCGGCTTTCATTGGCACAATCGAACTTGCGATTGCAATAGTTGCATTGCACATTGCACTTGGGGGCGACCGGCAAATGGATACGTCCGGTCAGATGCCGCGTGTCCACGTTAAAGCACGGATGTTTGCTCAGATCGAGTGACATATCTCCCCCTCACATGTAGCTGTAGCCGACCGATGAATCGTCCTGTTTGCGTTCAAGCAGCGTATTTACCACTTCGTCGAACAAGCGCTGGGCGCCACGGTAGCCGAGGTGCAAAATCCGTTGCCCGCCAATGCGATCGTGAATCGGGAAGCCGACGCGAATCAGCGGCACGCCCAGGTGGCGAGCCGATGCGTATCCCTTGCTGTTGCCAATCAGCAGGTCGGGTTTCAGTTCGGCAGCCTCTTCGCCGATGTCCATGAAATCGGCCCCTTCTTGCACGCGAATGATGCCCGCGGCGGCGGCGCCATCGGTGACCTCGTCGATGGCTCGCGCCAGCAACCGGCTTTCGCCGCCGGAGGCACACAAGACAGGCGTAATGCCGATTTCACTCAGAAAGGCCGTCAAGCCGACGACCAGATCTTCGTCGCCATAAACAATGGCTCGCTTGCCGAAGACGTATTTATGTCCGTCCACGTAGGCATCGATCAGCCTGCCGCGTTCCAACTGATGACTCGCCGGAGTGGGGGCGCCGCTCAATTTCTCAATTGACTGATAAAGGCGATCTGTTTCCTGAACTCCGATCGGCAAACCCAGGCGATGGCAGGCGACGCCAAAGCGCTCTTCCAACAACGCGCCGGCGGTTTTGTGCGCGGCCAGCGTGCGTCCAAACTCGAGGGTGGCCAGGGCGCCGCCCATGGCGCGAATCGCCGCCGCGGGCGTCCCGCCGGCCGGGATCTTGGCATAGTTGGCCAGGGCTGGCCCGTCCAGCGTTTCCGAGTAATCCGGCAACAGGGTTAAGGGAACATCAAAGTCCTCGAAAATTTCTTTCAGATATCGCAAATCGGCCGGCGATACCATGCCGGGCAAAACATTGATGCGGCGCTGGCGCTCGCCCGCCTGCGCCAAGGCGCCCACGGCGGAGCGAACGGTCGCATGGAATCCATCAACATGGGTCCCGCGGTAGCTGGCCGTGGAGGTGGCAAAGAGTTCTGGCAGTTCCGAGTCAGCATTGGCCGTCCGGTATTCCCCCAACAACCGCTCCACATCCTCGCCGATGGTTTCCGTCAGGCAGGTAGTCGCAATGCCGATCAGCGCCGGATGGTACTGGGCCGTCACATTGTGCAGCCCGAGATGAAGATTGTCGCCGCCGCCAAAGATGGCGCTGGTTTCATTGAAGTTGGAGGCCGCAATATCCATCGGTTCCCGGAAGTGGCTGATGATATAGCGGCGCATATAGGTGGCACATCCCTGCGAGCCATGCAGAAAAGGAATGGCCCCTTCGATGCCGCGCAGCGCCAGACAGGCGCCCAAGGGCGCGCACAACTTGCAGGCATTACGCGTTGAGAGAAAATGCGGCCGGGTTTTCGCCGGAGCCATTGAGGAGGCGCTCATAGGGCCTGCTCCTTGCTAACGCTCGCTTCCAGATCGCGCGGAACAGCGAGAACGGCGGTCGAAGCTAATGTGTCATCGGATGGATTGCAACCAGCGTCGCAGGCATGGACGGGAGTGACGGTCTGAGCCGCATCGCGGTTGCGGGGCGTCAACTTCCACACCGGACTCATGATGCTGGAATGAACTTCGCGGGCGAAATTCAGCATGCCGGAAAATCCCGCCAGCGCTTCTTTGCGTTCGTGGTTGTGGTCGCAAAATCCTACGCCCAGCTTGTAAGCGATGGGACGCTCTTTGACTCCACCGATAAAAAGATCGACCGCCTTCTCCTCCAGGAACGAGGCCAGCTCCAGCGGATTGGAATCATCGACGATGATGGTGCCTTCGTCGCACAATTCGCGCAGCTGCTCATAGTCTTCGCGGTTGCCGGTCTGCGAGCCGGCCAGCACCGTCTTAATCCCGAGCAGACGCAGCGCGCGCACCAGGGAAAACGTCTTAAAGGCGCCGCCGACATAGATGGCGGCCTTGCGGCCCTGCAAAATCCGCCGGTACTCCAGAATCCGGGGCATGATGGCGTCCACTTCTTCCTTCACCAGCTCCCGCGTCCGCGCCATCATCTCGGGCTCGTGGAAGAATTTAGCCACATCGTAGAGCGCCTGCGCCATGTCCTCGATGCCGAAGTACGATACCCGCAGGAAGGGCACTTTCCAGGTTTCCTTCATGCTCTTGGCCAAATGCATCATCGAGCCGGAGCACTGCACCAGATTCAGCGCCGCGCCATGAGCGCGCTGGATATCGCCAACACGGCCATCGCCGGTTACGCAGGCCACCACTTCCACGCCCATGCGTTTGAAGTAATCGCGCACCATCCAGATTTCGCCGGCCAGATTGAAGTCGCCCAGCAGGTTCACACTGAGCGGCCCAATGCCTTCCGTCGAACCGCTTCCGATCAACTGCGCCATGGCGTCGCAGGCGGCCCGGTAGCCGTCTTTCTTGGTGCCCTTGAAACCTTCCGAGTGCACCGCCAGGACGGGAATTCCCTTCTCCTGGCTGACGCGTTTGCACACCGCATCCACATCGTCGCCAATGATGCCAATGATGCAGGTGGCGTAGACAAACGCGGCCTTGGGCTGATGCGCATCGATCAGTTCGCACAACGCCGCATACAGCTTTTTCTCTCCTCCGTGAATGACTTCAATTTCGCGCAAATCGGTGGAGAAGCTGAGGCGGTGCAACTGCGGGCCGGAGGAGAGGGCGCCACGGATGTCCCAGGTAAAAGCGGCACACCCGATGGGCCCGTGCACCAGGTGCAGCGCATCGGCGATGGGATAGAGCACGACCCGTGACCCGCAGAAAACGCAGGCCCGCTGGCTCACCGATCCGGCCAGGCTCTGCTTGCCGCAATCCATGGCAAAGGGCTCTTCGCCCTTGCGCTGAATCTGCCGTTCGCGTCCTTCCAGGATCTTCAACATAAGCTCCTCCGGTGCAGGTGCTGGAGGATGTCAAATTTCAAATTTGAAATTTCAAATTTGACATCCGCCTCTTACATGACGAATTACATGACCAGTTCGAACTTCTCCTCGGGGGCGTCGCGGTCCTGGCGGTCCATTAAGACTCCGAGGATCTTTTCCATTAGCCGAAGCGCGCCGCTGTAGCCTACGGTGGGGAAATAGGAATGCCCGACGCGGTCCAGAATAGGAAAGCCGTGCCGCACAAAGGGAATATCCTCATCGCGCGCAACGTACTTGCCGTAGGTGTTGCCAATCAGCAGATCCACGCCTTCGTTCTTGATCCACTGATGGAGCAGAAAGATATCGGCCTGCGCTCCGCGCTTGACTTTGGCTTCCGGCACGTTGTCTCCCAAGGCCGTGCTGATGCGGCTTTCAAAGCTCTTGGACGGGGTTCCGGTCAGGATATATACCGGCCGCATGTCGAGAGAGACCAGAAATTCGGTAAGTCCCACCAACTGGTCGGGATCACCGAACAGGGCTACGCGCCGGCGGTAGAAGTACTGGTGCATATCGGCCATCATGTCCAACAGGCGGCCGCGTTCTTCATTGACACTGTCCGGCACCTTCACTCCGCCCATCACGCGTAACGTCTCGATGAATCGATCGGTCGCCTGCAGGCCAAAAGGCAGTTCCAGCATTTGGCTCGGTATACCGCACTTGGTCTCCAGCATTTTGGCCGCGCTCGCGGAAGCCGAGGGACCGAGGCCAATGGTGCCCAGGCTGTCGCCGACGCTACGCAAGGCGTCAACAGTGGTCCCACCCTTGGGATAGAACACGTGCTTGCCCGTCTGGGGAGCGTCCAACACGTTGGAGGTATCCGGAAACATTACAGTGTCGACGCCCATGCGATGGGCCAGGCATTTGATTTCCCGCATGTCCGCCGGTTCGACCCAGCCGGGAATGATGTTCACCTGCTTGCGCTCCTGGCCGCTCTTTTCGGCAAAGTATTTGGCGAACGACGCGGCCATGCTGGAGAAACCGGTGACGTGCGAGCCCTGATAGCTGGGAGTATTGGCATGCAGAACGTGCTTGCCTTCGGGAATCTTGCCCTCCTCCCGCGCCTTGGCGACAATCTGCGTCAAGTCGTCGCCAATGGTTTCGGAAAGACACGTGGTGTGCACCGCAATAATGTCCGGATTGTAGACGGTGAACATGGTCTGGATGGAAGCCAGCAAGTTGGCCTGCCCGCCAAACACCGACGCGCCCTCGGTAAAGGAACTGCTGCCCGCCATCACCGGCTCTTTGTAGTGCCGGGTGAGGGTGCTGCGGTGGTAGGCGCAGCAGCCCTGCGAACCATGGCTATGCGGCAGGCAATTGTGCACGCCCAAGGCGGCATACATGGCGCCGATCGGCTGGCAAGTTTTGGCCGGATTCACCGTCAAGGCCGAGCGTTCCGTAACTTCACTGGTGGTGTGGCGTAAAAGCATATAATTCTCCCCGAGTAGTTGATGGCTAGTAGTTGGTAGTTAGGGGCTGGTTAGAGTCGCGAGTCGCGAGCCCAAAGATGCCTCACTCGTGACACCTGACTCGCGACTTGCCACTCGCTAGTCCGCAGCCGATTGCGAGTCGCCTTGCTCGCCACACGCCACTGGCGGCTTGGGATTCTCTTGCCAGGGAGCCTGCAGGAACGACCACACCTTCATATTCACCATGCGATCGATCTCCCGATAGAAGTTAATGGCGCCTTCAAAACCGGCGTAAGGCCCACCGTAATCGTAGCTATGCAGCTGCTTGCAGGGAATTCCCATCTTCTGCACCGCGTACTTTTCCTTGACGCCGGCGCAAAAAATGGAAGGCCTGTAGATTTCCAGCAGGCGTTCGGTTTCGTGGTGACTGATATCGTCAATCACCAACTGCCCGTCTTCCATCTCCGGCATCATGCCGACATAATCCTGGAATTCCATCCCGTCCGAGGCCGCCAGCTTGGCGATTTCCTCGTCGCTCTTGCGCGGCTGATAGCGGGTTTCGTCGGCGACCACGTGAATCTCTTCGATATTTTTACTGTCCGCGTCCACCTTGAGGCCCGGCAGGATACGACGTCCTTCATAGTCGTCGCGATGCCCGAACTCGTAGCCGGCGGCCACCGTCTTCATGCCGATTTCGTCGAACAGCACCTGATAATGGTGGGCGCGCGATCCGCCCACGAATAACATCGCCGTCTTGTCCTGGCAACGGCTGCGGACGTCATCCCGCACAATGCGCACGGGCTGCATTTCCTCTTCAATGACGCTTTCCACTTTGGCCTTCAGGTCGGCGTCTTCAAAGTACTCGGCGATCTTGCGCAGAGACTTGGCCGTGCCTTCGGCGCCGATAAAGTTGATCTTGATCCAGGGAATTCCGAATTTGGTCTCCATCATCTGCGCCACATAATTGATCGAGCGATGGCACATGACGGCGTTAAGGTCGGCCATGTGGGAGTTGGCAAAGCTATCGTAATCCGAATTGCCGCTGAAGGTGGAAACCAGGGTGATACCACAGCGCTCCAGCAGGTTTTCCAGAACGAAGGCATCGCCGCCGATGTTGTATTCTCCCAGCAAGTTGATCTTGAACTTTTCCGGCCGCGGGGTGTCCTGGGTGCCGATGACGTGTTTAAAGAGCTGATTGTTGGCAATATGATGACCCGCGGACTGGCTGACTCCGCGATACCCTTCGCAGCTGAAGCCGAAGACGTTGATCCCCAGCTTTTCCTTCATGTCGCGGGCGACGGCATGTACGTCGTCGCCGATCAGTCCCACCGGACAAGTGGAGAAGATGGCGATCGCTTTGGGGTGAAAGAGGTGGTAAGCCTCCTCCACCGCCGCGCGGAGCTTTTTTTCTCCGCCAAAAACGATGTTTTCTTCCTGCATATCGGTAGTGAGGCAATAGGTGATGTAGTTGGCATCCGAATCGGTGGGCGGACGGGTCTGGTTGCGGCGGGTCAGCCAACTATAGTAGCCGCAACCTACCGGTCCGTGAGTGATGGAGAGGATGTCGCGCGTGGGACCGATGACGACGCCTTTACAGCCCGCGTAGGTGCATCCACGCTGGGTGATAATGCCCGGCGCGGTGCGTACGTTGGCCTTAATCTGGGGGACCGAGCCATCCGCCTGGCGCTCGGTTATGACGATTTGTTCCAGCCGCTTTTTCCCAACTTTCGAGGGATAGATCTTCACCAGCTCGTCTTTCACCGCGCGTGGATCGTGACTTTCAGATGACATGGGTTCCTCCTGCTATTTCTTCGGGGATGCGTGGGTTTCCCGCCCGCCTTCCCGCTGTGCGGGCTCCCGGCCCGCGTTTCTTAAGCTTCCCGGCTACGGAAAGGCTCTTGTTTGAAAGGGCGCGGCTTCAAGTCGCGCCACTACACCCGCGAGATAGGCGGCCTTTAGGCCCTAGGTCCGGCTCCCTCGGCGGCTAAAGCCGCGCTCTTCCTCTGTCCTTGCGGCAGGCCTGAAGGCGTGCCCTGGCAAACCAGCCCCAGCCGTAACAACGATTCACAAATCGCGGGTGCTCCGACAGGCGATTGAACGTCTCTGGGACTCAATCGCCTGCCGCTTGCATGAACGCGGAGGCCGGGGGTATTGCGGCCGCCATCCCCGGAACCGGGGCCGGGGCGTCTTCTGCCAAGCCAAAGTCCATCAGCAACTTTTCCAGGGAAGGCATGCTGAGGGGCTTCGGGATCACGAACATGTCATTGCCGTCCATCGCCCGACTGAGCTTGCGGTATTCGTCCGCCTGCAAACAGGTGGGGTTCCACTCGATCACGGTCTTGCGGTTGATTTCGGCGCGCTGCACATCGTTATCGCGCGGCACAAAATGGATCATCTGCGTGCCCAGTTGCCGCGCCAGTTCCTCGATCATTTCGCGCTCGTTGTCGACTTTGCGGCTATTGCAGATCAGTCCGCCCAGGCGCACGCCGCCGGCCTGCGCAAACTTCACGATGCCTTTGCAGATGTTGTTGGCCGCATACATCGCCATCATTTCGCCGGAGCAGACGATATAGATTTCCTTGGCCTTACCTTCGCGGATGGGCATGGCAAATCCGCCGCACACCACATCGCCGAGCACATCGTAGAAAACGTAGTCCAAGTCGTCGGTGAACGCACCGAGTTGTTCGAGCAGGTTGATGGAAGTAATGATGCCGCGGCCGGCGCAGCCCACTCCCGGTTCGGGGCCACCCGATTCCGTGCACTGCGTCTCGCCGTAGCCGAGCTTCCGGATATCGTCCAGGTCGACCTCGTCGCCCTCATCTCGCAGCGTGTCCAGCACGGTGCGCTGGGCCAGACCATTGAGCAGCAGTCGCGTGGAATCCGCCTTGGGATCGCAACCCACGACCATGACCTTCTTGCCCGCTTCCGCCAGCGCCGCCACCGTGTTCTGGGTGGTCGTCGATTTACCGATTCCGCCTTTACCGTAGATCGCAATCTTTCGCATCGCTTTTCACCGTCCTTAGGATTCGTAAGCTATTAGTTCGTTGCCGCCAATGCTGGAAGGCTCATGCGAACACACTTGGAGTGTGCCCGGCGGAAGCACGGCAACGCGCACATCCGAAAAAGCCTTGATTGTGTTCTTGAAATATTTGCTCGAACGGGGAGCAGGAAACGCGGACGCGATCCGCGCGGCATCGAGAGAAAAACCGAAGATCATGCTTCTCGCGGGTATCAGCTCTAGCGGTGAGCCTGCCTGCGCTCTCGATGAACCTACGGTAGCCTGAGCCTCTGGAAATGTCCAATCGAAACTTTCTATCCTGTCGATTGTGTTTGGCGCGCAACTAATGCGTTTCTAATGTATCGCCTCACGATGCACTAAGCCTCTCGACGCTCCTATGCCCTTGGAAACGCGGGCTATAGCGGCTACTTTGCCGTCTGAAACACGCATAACCAGACTAGGCCCGCCTGCATAGAAAGTTTTTATTGGACGATGTACAACCTAGCGCCTTACGGTGACAGTGGTGATATGGAATCCCTTATGGCAGAGGCGCACGTGCATTCTTCCGATCCGGCCCAGCTTATGCTGTTGCATCGCATCAGTAGTATCGTCAGTTCCGGCTTGACGCTTGATCAGACCCTGCAGGAACTGATTGCGATCGCCGTGGAGGTGACGCACTGCGACGCCTGCCTGGTCTATTTGCCCGATTATGTCGCCAGCGAAGTGGTCTTGTGCGCCTCACAGTTGCCGCACGATAAGGAAATCGGCACCGTACGCATGAAAATTGGCGAGGGCGTCACCGGCTGGGTGGCCGAGCATAAGTCGGTGGTCGCCCTGTCCGACAAGGCCGCCGCGGACAATCGTTTCAAATCCTTTCCTACGCTGGTCGAAGACACGTACGAGGCTTTTTTGTCGGTGCCGCTGGTCAGCGGCGGCGAAGTAATCGGCGTCTTGAACGCCCATCACAAGGAGGCGCATCGCCACACCCCCGGCGAAATCGCCTTGCTCAGCTTTGTTGGGGAACAGATGGGCGGGGCGCTGGCGCTCTCGCGACTGGAAGCGGAGAATGCGCGATTGCAGGAGGAAGCCCACTCGATGCGGCAGCAGTTGGAGACCCGCAAACTGGTGGAGCGGGCCAAGGGCATCCTGCAAACGCGATATGGACTGACGGAACAAGCGGCCTACCAGCGCCTACGGGACGAAAGCCGCCGTCAACGCCGCCCGCTTCGGGAACTGGCGGAAGCCGTACTGATGGTCGAAGATCTCGGCCAAAGCGAGGTTCCCCCATGCCCTTGAAATTCTCATTGGATTGGCGCCGTACAAAATTATTTCTTGTCAAAAAACAGGAACGGAGAAACCAAATGCCTGATACTACCTTGCCCACCCCGCGGCCCGAGCTTTCGGCCGCCGATGTCGATGCCGTGTTCGATTCGCTCCAGGAGGCCCTTTATCAAAAACTAGGAAGCATGGGCCAACGAGGATACGTCGGAAAGCACGAAATCCTGGGGGTACTCGAACACGAAATGTTTCAACTGAAAAAGGCCATTAACGAAGAACATTTTGGGCTGAACCCGGTCAAGAACGAACTCCTGGATATCGCGGTAGCCGCCATCCTGGGAGTGGCCTGCATTCGCGGGGGCGTGATAAAGGCGTAGACCCTGGCTGCAAGGTTTCGGAGGTTTCAAAGGTTTCGGAGGTTTCGAAAACCCAAGGGTTCCCCAAGCTTCAGAAAGCTGCTCGCCACCGAAACCTCCGAAACGTCCGAAACCTCCGAAACCTTGCTTGATGCACCGGGCTAATGCGGCATCTCCTCCCCCTGCGTTCTGCTCTCCGCTGCCGGCGTGCCCTTCAACGTCACCGGCCGTTGAAGCCTAAAGGTGAGCGCGGATTCGGCGGGGAAGGAGATGTCCTTATTTCCCGTCATCAGGGCGCCAGCGGTTCCGCCGCCGCCTCCCAGCAGCGCACCAATGGCGGCGCCTTTCCCCCCGCCGGCTAATCCACCGATCAAAGCGCCTCCGCCCGCGCCTCCCCCGATAAAGGTCGCGCTACGCTTTCCTTTCCCTTTTATCGCATTGCTTAGAACCGAGGTTTGGATCGTGTAAGGCACGCCATGAATGGTGATACTGGTGAGCTTCACGCTCAGCAGCCCCGCGCCCTTCAGCTTGCCGGCCGCTTCCGCATCGACCACGGCGCCCATCACGGTGCTGGAGGAGGGCGCCACCGCCTTCCCATGCAAGGAAATAGGTTGCGCCAGTTCGCCCGTAAAGGTATCGCCGGGCTTGCTGGTTCGCGAATCGATCGGTTGCGAGAGGCGCACGGTGATCGCGGTGCCCGCGGGCACAACCACCGGGGCGGGAGCAACCGGGGGAGCAGCCTGTGCGGCGCTTGGCGGCATAGGCGAGGTCTGCGCCTGCGGAGCTGCCGCCGGGGCTTGCGCCATGGTCTGCGGCGCAGCCGCCGGCGACGGCTGGGCGGCGGAATTCATCTGATTCGACTCGCTGGCGGTTTTCGCCTGCTTATTGCAAGCGGATACGGTCAACAACAGTGCGAGCATCGGAAGAACAATTTTATTCGGCATCTTTCCTTCCTCCCCGTAGTGCGAAGCCCATTGTTTTGCGATTCACGCACCGCCAGCTGGGTTGCCGGACAGGGCACAAGATATGGGTTCATTCCGCATCATCGGGCGCCGTGTTTCTTCCCGGAAGCACACATCCTCGGGAAAGCTCTGGTGAGCAACTGGTTTTGGGTGTAAAAGATAAGGTTGCGTATAGCAAAGACTTACGTGGGCCCCTCCAAAGCGAAAAAGCAAGCCTGAGGAAGTTACCCATGGCCGCGGAACAGACGCAGCCCGCAAGTTGCCACCCCATACCCCTGGCAGGGCCGGCACACTACGCTGCCCGCTTGGCCATAACCGGCGGGCTCTATCTTGGGGCTGGAATCATCGGTTTGGCGGTGCCGTTCACGACCCACAATATTTCCCCTATCTGGCCGGCTTCGGGAGTGGCGCTGGCCTGCCTGCTCCTGTTTGGCTGGCGTTGCTGGCCGGCCATCACGGTCGCTGCGTTTCTGGTCAATTATTTTTCGCCGCTGGCGCCGCTGGCCGCTTTGGGACTGGCCACCGGTAATACCCTGGCCGCACTGGCGGGCGTGTTCCTGCTTCACCGCATTCGGGATTTTGATCTGTCCCTGTCCCGCCTTCGGGACATGCTGGGACTTTTCGTCTTCGCGGCGGCCTTAAGCTCAACCATAGGCGCATCGATCGGAAGCGTTGTATTTGGGCTCTTGGGCATCGCGCCGTGGGCCACGCTAGGCCCGATCTGGCTGGTTTATTATCTGGGCGATGCCATGGGCATCCTGTTGGCCGCCCCCCTGCTGCTGACGTTACGAGACTGGCCACGCCTGCGTTCTCCAGGGCGCATCCTGGAACTGGGAGGTTTGCTGCTCCTGCTGGCCGTCACTTGCACGCTGCTGTTTGACAATCGTCTTCACTTTGCGGCTCACTATACCGTTCTGGCCATGCTGGTGGTTCCTTTCGTTTTGTGGGGGGCCATACGCTTCGGAGTCGCCGGCGCCGCCCTGGCCAACGGCGTGATCTTCGCCTTGGCAGCGATCGAAACCGCTCATGGCTTCGGCCCGTTCTCCCAGAGCACCCCACTGACAAACACGTTACTGTTACAACTTTTTTTCGCTACCGTAGCGATTTCAGGACTCCTGCTGGCCGCCGTCATCGCGGAGCGGCAAAGTATGGAAATCGAGCGAACAACACTCATCCGGGAGCAAAACCGGACCGAGCGGAGACGCATCGAGCTCGAACTCCAGGATTCCCAGGCAAACATTGCCTCCCTGATCGAGAGCACGACGGATATCATCTGGTCGGTGGACCGGGAAGGCCACCTGTTGTCCTTCAATACAGCCCTGTTGGAGCACTTCCGCAAGAACTACGGCACCCAGCCCCGCCTCGGCGGCACCAGCAAAGATCACCTCCCTCCAGCCCGCGCCGCACGATGGCGGTCCCTGTACGAGCGGGCTATGGCGGAGGGGCCTTTTCTTGAGGAATACGACCTGCCCGACGGGCGCATCTTCGAGATGGCCCTGCATCCCATGTTGCGGGACAAGGAAGTCATCGGCGTGTCGGTCTTCGGCAAGGACATCACCCAGCGCAAGCGCGCGGAAGCGGAGTTGCGAGCCAGTGAAGCCAAGCTTCAGGCGGTGTTCGAAAGCTCGCGGGATGCCATTGGTGTCGCAAAAAAAGGGATCCATATTTTTGCCAATCCCGCCTACCTCGAACTGTTTGGTTTTGAGAATAATGAACAAATCAGGGGCACCTCCATCATCGACAGCATTGCCCCGAGCTCTCGTCCGCAAATAATGCTGAATGTGCAGCGCCGGGCGGATGGAGAACCGGTCCCTAAATTCTACGAAGCCCGCGGCCGTAAAGTGGACGGCGCCGAATTCGACGCGGAGTTTAGTGTGTCCACCTATGAGTTAGGCGGCGAGATTTACTCGCTGGCGACCATACGCGACATCACCGAGCGCAAGCGGACAGAGGAGGCGTTGCGGCAACTGCACCGCGCCTTGCGGGTATTGTCCCACTGCAATTCGGCGGTGGTGAACGCCACGGGGGAACAGGCACTCTTAGACGAGGTTTGCCGGGTAGCGGTCGAACGGGCGAACTAGCCCATGGCTTGGGTCGGGTTCGCCGAAAACGACGAGGCGCACACGGTGCGCCCGGTCGCCGCGGCCGGTCCCGCGGAGGGCTTTCTGGACCGCGTTCACATCAGTTGGGCCGATAACGAATACGGCCGGGGCAGCGTGGGGCGATGCATCCGCGAGAAAAGGCCCGTGGTGGTACGACGCATCCGCGAACAGCCGGAGTTTGCAGTCTGGAGTGAGGTGTTGGCCTCCCGCCATTTCGAGTCGGTTCTATCGGTCCCCCTGTGCGAGGGGGATTCCGTTTTCGGAGCCTTGGCCATCTATGCCGACGAGCCGGAGGCGTTCGACGCGGCTGAAGTCGACCTGGTCGCCGAACTGGGCAATAATTTGGCGCATGGCCTCACGTCGTTGCGGACACGCCAAGAGCGCACCGCGGCGTTGGAGGCGCTGGAGCGTGCGCGCCTCGAGCTCGAAGAGCGGGTGCGCCAGCGCACGGCGGAATTGATGGAAGCCAAGGAAAGGGCGGAATCCGCCGACCGGTTGAAATCGGCTTTCCTGGCCAGCATGTCGCACGAATTGCGCACCCCCTTAAACTCCATCATCGGATTCACCGGAATCATCGCGCAGGGACTCGCCGGGCCGTTGACGGGCGAACAAGCCAAGCAGCTGGACATGGTACAAAACAGCGCTCGCCACTTGCTGGCCTTAATCAATGACGTTCTGGATATTTCCAAGATCGAGGCGGGGCAACTGGAAATTTACGCCGGGCCGTTTGACCTGCCCCAGGCGATCCAAAAAACGGTCGCCACCGTATCGCCTCTGGCCCAGAAAAAGGGGATTGCCCTGCGCTTCGAGATTTCGCCCGAAGTGGGTCAAATGCTTGGCGATCAGCGGCGTACGGAACAGATTCTTTTGAACTTGCTCGGCAATGCCATCAAGTTCACCGATCAGGGTGAGGTGACCGTGCGTTGCCGGCGCCAGCGGGAATGGCTGATCACCAGCATTCACGATACCGGCATAGGCGTTGATGCGCAGCAGCAACAAAGTATCTTCGAACCGTTTCGCCAGGTGGATACCGGCTTAGCCCGCAAACGCGAAGGCACCGGCTTGGGGCTTTCCATCTGCAAGCGGCTGGTCGAGCGTCTGGGAGGATCGATTTCCGTAGAAAGCGCCCTGGGGCGCGGCAGCACTTTCACCGTACAACTACCCGTGGAATGGCATGAGCATCATGACGAAGACAGTTCTGGTAATTGAAGATAACGAGCAAAATCTCTACCTATTGCGTTTCCTGCTGGAAAAGCATGGCTTCCACGTCGACGAAGCACGGGATGGAAGAGAGGGAATCCGCCTGGCCAGCCAACTGCGGCCGGATCTGATCCTGCTCGATATTCAATTACCCATGCTCGATGGCTATGCCGTCGCCATCGAACTACGTAAAGACCCGGGGCTTCGGGCTACGGCCATTATTGTGGTGACCTCCCATGCCATGGTGGGAGACCGGGAAAAGGCGCTGGCCGCCGGCGCCACCGATTACATTGAAAAGCCGATCAACCCCAGCACCTTTGTGGACCAGATTCGCAAGCACCTGCCCTCCTCATCGGAGAACGAGCAGGAAAAAAAAGAATAGAGGACGCCCCATGCGGAAGATCCTGATCGCCGACGATAACGAGGAAAATCTCTACTATTTGCAGGCCCTGCTGGGCGCCACCGGATACCAGTTGGTCACCGCGCAAAACGGCGCGGAAGCGTTGAACGCCGCTCTGGCCGATCCCCCCGACTTGATTATTTCCGACATCCTGATGCCGGTCATGGATGGATTCACCTTGTGCCGGCGATGGCGGGAGGAGCAGCGGCTGGCGGCTATTCCCTTCATGTTCTACACCGCCACTTATACCGATCCCCGGGACCGCGATTTGGGCTTGAGCATTGGCGCCGATGAGTTTCTGGTCAAGCCGCTGGAACCGCAAGCCCTGCTGGAAATCGTGCGTGGCTTGTTTCTGAGGAAAGCAACGCGCCTTCCCGCGGATCGGACGCCAGCGGCGGCCGAAGCCGATGTCTTCCTGCGCGAGTACAACGCCGCCCTGATCCGCAAACTGGAAGACAAACTGGTGCAACTGGAGGCCTCGAACCAACGCTTGGCGGAGGCTGAAGAGTTCGTCCGTGCCGTGCTCGATAACAGCCCCTTGCCGGTGATTGCCGCGGACCAGGAAGGCAGAATCACTCTGGTCAATCGGGCCTTCTGCGCCGCCTTCGGCTATTTGGCGCCCACCATTGTGGGCCAGCTGTGCTCCGAAACCATCGATCTTCCCGGGGTGCCGGGCGAAGTCTCGCTGTTGCTCGAGCAATTGTCCGGCGAATCCGGGAAGCCTTGTCACACCCGGCGCCGGCGCCAGGACGGGAGCATAATCGATGTCGAATTATTCTTGTGCCCGCTTCGCGTTCACTATGAAGTAACCGGGCTCCTGGCCATCTATCGCGATACCACGGAACAACGAAAGCTGGAGGATCAACTCCGGCAGTCCCAGAAGCTGGAGGCGATCGGACAACTCGCCGCCGGCGTGGCGCACGACTTCAACAACCTTCTGGGAGTGATGGTGGGTTACAGCGAACTCATCCGCAGCAGCGTGGAACCGCAAAGCCGGTTGTTTCAGCATGCCGATCAAATCCGGCAGGCGTGTTCGCGAGCTAACACCCTGACCCGGCAACTCTTAGCCTTCAGCCGCCGCCAAGTTCTGTTGCCTCAGGTGATCGATCTCGGGGCGCTCCTTCAGGAAATGACCGCTATGGTGCGCCGCGTGACCCGAGAGGACATTGAACTGGTGGTCTGCGCGCCGCCGGCCGGTAAAATTCTGGCCGACCCGGCGCAAATCGAACAGGTGGTACTTAACTTGGCGACCAACGCGGCGGACGCGATGCCCCACGGCGGACGCCTTTCCCTCCACCTGAGCAACCTCAGCCTGGACGAAACCCAGGCCCGCAATCGCTATCCGTTACGTCCCATGGAGTACGTCCACTTGACCGTTTCCGACACCGGCACGGGCATGGACAAGGGCACCCTGGAGCACATTTTCGAGCCCTTTTTCACCACCAAACCCAAGGGCACCGGGACGGGCCTGGGCTTGGCCAGCGTGCATGGCATCGTGGAACAAAGTGGCGGAGCGATTCTGGCTTCCAGCGAACCCGGTAAAGGCACGACCTTCGACATCTATTTACCTCGAGTTCCAGACGGCTCGCCGGTAGCGGCGCCTCCCACCGAGGACCCGTTGAGCCGAGGCTCGGAGACCATTCTGGTGGCCGAGGACGAAGAGGTTCTGCGTGCTCTCGTTTGCGAAATGCTCAACGGCCTCGGGTACAGTGTGTTGCTGGCAAACTCATCCGGAGATGCCCTGAGGATCATTCAGGACTGCCAGCAAAGGATCGACATGCTCATCACCGACGTCATCATGCCGAACATGAACGGACGCGAGCTATCGGAGCTAGCTTGGTCGTCCCGTCCGGAGATGCGGGTCTTGTATATCTCCGGTTATGCCGCCGACCTGATTCAGCAACAGAGCGGCCCCATGCGTTATGTCGACTTTCTGGCCAAGCCCTTCACCCATTACGAGTTGGCCGCCGCCGTGCGCAAGCTCCTGGACGCAAAGCAACCGCGGAAATTGCGGTTGCCCAAGGTCGGGTAGCGGCGGCAGATAGGGACAAGCTTGGGCGTTTTCTAAGACTGGGAGGGATCTATTTTCGCCGCACTGGTGGTTCGGCTTCGGATGGAAGAACACATAGCAAAGGTGGCCACGATAATATTGGCCACGATCACCGGCTTGGAGCCGATAAGAAAGCCGTAGACCATCCAGAGGAGTGCGGCAACGGCTTGGACTCTCCGCAGTGTGGTGGTTTCCCGAAAGCAATACGAGACGGAAACCACCGCCGTTGCCACCCACCCTACCAGATTCAACATGCTCATCGTTTATGCACTTATGCTTTCTTCCAGCCGTGCCGACACCGGCCGGAGGGTTAACCAGTCTGTCCGGACGCGCGCCCACTCCTGAACCAGGAATCCGTTGGACTCGAAGAACTCGCGAATCTGCCCCTGATTCCAGCCCACGACCTTCTCCAGAATGGGAACCAGCATGGCCAGCGCATTGGCACTCAACACGGTGCGCTCGGCGACTTGCGTCACCTTGCGCGCCTCCGACACCGCGATGGTCAATCCATCGCAGTCGTTTACATGCAACATGGCATGAAGATCGGAGCTGCCGTCCCCGGCATAAATGATATGATCCGGGCCGATCTGCAGATTCGCCGTCAATTCCTCGAGACGCGCCACCTTGCCGTACCCGGCGGTCACACGTGAAATCTTTTCAATTTCGCCCTCCTCATTATAGGTAAATTCAGTGCCGAAAATATGATCTTCCGGAACAATGCCGGCCAACGCCGACCGCACAATCTCGACCGGCGCAGCCGAAAGCACGAAGAACTCAAAATGGTAGCGCTCGATCCCGATGTCCAGAAGGCGGTACAGCAACTCAATATTTTGTTTTAACGGAATCAGTTTCCCCGCTTCGACCAAGTGCTCGCGGCGAACCCGCCCGTGAAATTGCGGATCATGAAGCAGCAGATACGCCAGTTCGGCGCCTTGCTGCACCAGATTCAACTCCGCCATGCCCGCGGCCTTGCGCTCGAATTCCTCCGTGGGAATTTCCAGCAACTCACTCAGCACCAAACCAGAGTCATTAAAGCTTAACGTCTGGTCGAAGTCACTCGCGAATAGGTAATTCTTAACTGGTCTCTCAGCCATGCTTATTAGATTCCAAAGCATCCGGAGAAGATGAAGAAAGGCTCTGCTTATACGCGCGAAATAGCGATTCGGCTAATCGCTCCCCGGTATGTTAATAGAGTGTTACATAACCTTAGAGCGTGTAAGCTCAGTGGCAGGAGACCGCCCCGATGATGATCCTTGAAATCTCCAAGCAGCAACGCGCGGATGCCATCGCTTCGCTGCAACGCTACTTCGAAGAAAACATGCCCGAGCCCATCGGCCAACTGCCCGCGGGGTTACTGCTCAATTTCTTCCTCGAAGAAGTAGGTCCGGCAATTTATAACCAGGCCATCGCCGACGCCCAGGCACGGCTGCTGCAACGCGTATCCGATCTCAACGGCGAACTCTATGCCGATGAACTTCCGTACTGGCCCAAAGTCGATGCCAAGCGAAAGATTCGCCGCTAACAGGATGAAGGTGTCCCACTGCCGGCCCTGGTCCTGTCGAAGGGTTTCGCCTTGGAGACACAGGGAAAAAAGCGTTGCCGAGATAGCGAACTTAGCCCACTCGGCCGACATATTCGGCGGGGGTTAGAATTCGCGTTCCCTTGTAGGAGCCGAGGACCAGAAGGTCTCTGTCCCCGGCGATCAGCAGATCGGCTTTCGCTCGCAGTACGCACTCAAGGAACATGTCGTCTTTCGGATCGCGGCATTCTTTCACCGTTCCGCGAAGACGGACGTGTATCGCGCGCGCCAGCACCAAGTCCAGCGCGGTGCGAGCGCGCGGCGATTCCCATGAGAACTTTTCCGTTAACACTCGCAGAATTTCCGCTTCGATCTCCAAGCAGGTGGCAATTGTATCTTCGCTCATAGCCTTAGCGAGCGCGCGCGTCGGCGTGCCAAAACGCTTCGCGAACTGAAGCGCGGAAATCCAGACGTTTGTGTCCAGAACCACGATCATCGGCGGGGTCGCGCCAGGCGGCGAGCGGGTTTTGCCGCGCGAACTTCCTTAATGAGGCGCGGTACATCGGCTTCCGTGTGGCCAGAGTTCCGGCTGGCGGCATATTCGCCGATCTCCTCCAGGATGGTGCGCGCCTGCTGGGCATAGTAAACCCGAAAGGCTTCGCGGAACAGTTCGCTCATGGTGCGACTGTCTCGCTTGGCGAGCGCCTCGGCTTTCTGCGCCAGCTCCGGTGGAAGGCTTATAGTGAAGACTCGGGAGGTTCGGGTGGTGGCCATATCGGAAATATTACACTGTAATGGATTACATTACACGTCTCGGGATCTATAGGAATAAGTGTCCACATCTCGCGTTGGACATATATGAAGCCCACACCATTCCCGCTATTGACCGCGCTGGCCAAGGGACTCACCATTCGCGGTTATACCTTGATGGAGATCACACGCTATCCGGAACAGCTTTCCAAGGCCAAAAAGTATGTGTATGACCGCTTGGCCGATGGGCGTTTCCATCCCAAAATCGCCAAGAAGTTCCCCTTTGCGCAGACGGTGGAAGCCTACCAATCTCTCGAATCGAACGCGCAGGTGGGGAAGGTTGTGATCACCGTTCCCTGACCGGGTCTTGGAATTAGCCCTTCTTGCGGGAGCGGCTCGCCGACAGCTGCTCAGCAAATGGGTTGCGAATGCGAACTCCGCGAAGAATCTGCCCATCGGTCAGGTCTTCCGTCCATAGCACCTCGCAGCCCGATTCCGCCGCTGCTTGGACGATCATAGCGTCCCAAAAACTGAGTTGCGCTTGTTTCTGCAGGGCCATAGCCGCCAGCACATCCTCCGCAGCCGGCGAGAACACCTTCCACTCCGTAAACTCTCGAATGCGCTCGGCCGCCTCGTCAAGCGAGAGCGGCCGTGCAACTTTGCGGGTGACGCTAACGAAAAACTCCTGCAAGACTTGAACGCTCAAGCGTCCGGTGCCGGAGTGCCAGAGCCGTTCCAACAGTTGTCCTGCCGCGCGGTGCTTGGATTCCGCTGAAGCGTCAAACGCATAGACCAGGATGTTGGCGTCGACCAACTCGGGCGCCGGCTCAGCGCTCATGGAGATCGTCCCGGGACCACGTATGCTGGCCCCCGGTTCCGAGGGAGCGAGCGGATTGGAGAGCCGCGAGCCCACGCCGGCGCGCCGCCGAGTAGCGACGGTCCTCGTCCGCCAGCCGGACGAGCGCTTCCCGCATCAGCGATGACACCGAAGCCTCGCGATCCGCCGCCAAACGCTTAACGCGCTTCAGCAAAGCACTGGGAACACTCAGGGTAATATTGCGATTCTCAGTCACGTGAATAAGTGTACCACGTAAATGTGTGAATAAGCTGAAGAAGCATTGCGCGAATCCGAAAGCGGCGGCCGGTGGCAAACTTGAAGCGCTTCTACGAAATACTCGCCACCCACTCCGCCGTGCTCAGCACCCGGCTAAACCGCATCTGCTGAGTCACCAGGATGGCGCGATGCAGCTCTTCGCCGCTCACGCTTCCGGCGGTATTCTGAATGGTCAACGTGCCGGTGGCATCGGACAGGAACTCCACTGTGAAGCCCATGTGCATCGCCTGCCGGGCCGTAGTGTCGCAGCACATCTGCGTCATGTACCCGGCAATCACCACCGTGGTGATGCCGCGCTCGCGCAGCCAGGCTTCCAACTCCGTGCCGGTAAAGCTGCCGGGCAAAGCTTTTTCAATCAGTACATCCCGCTGCCGCCCCGCCACCTCGGGATGCAACTCCCATTCCGGCGAGCCTTTGCGAAACACCGGAGACCCGGCCTGCGGTGCCGTATGCTGCACCACGATCACGGGCATTCCCGCCGCCCGGGCCGCATCCATAGCCCGTAGTACATTCGCCAAGCTGCCCCCGGGATACGTCACCGGCAGCTTGCCAGTGAAATATTCGTTCTGGACATCAATGACCAATAAAGCGCGACGGATCGGCTGCTCTGTTTTCATGCAGCTATTCTCGCATGGATCGGCTCACCATATCGTTTTCACCGCTTTCGACTGCCGCATCCGCTCATCCGCCGTCACCAACTCCAGGCCTTCGCTTAGCGCCGTAGCCGCAATGATGCGATCCGCTGGATCTCCGGGAAAGCTCGCCGGCAACTCCGCAGTCATCGCGGCAATGCGACCGGTCAGTGGCTTCACCACAAAACGCGCCTCCACTTCGTCGAGCAATGCCGGCAGCGAAAGGTCAAAGCTTATCCGTTTTCGTGTCACCAACTGCGCCAGTTCAAACAGGGTCACGGCGGAAATGGCCAGTCCGCCCTCATCGGCGCGCGCCCGATGAATAGCCCCGATTGCCTTCTTCGACAGCCGGGTTACATCCAGCGCCAGCCACACCACGATATGCGTGTCCAGAAGGATCATCGCAGGCATTCCCACTCTTCGGCCGGAACCACAGGACCCACCACATCCCCCAGGATCTTGCCCCGGTCCGCCATGAAGCCAAATACGTCATCCGGCTCCTCGCCCAGCGGAACCAGTTTCGCCACCGGCTTGCCATGTTTCGTGATGACCACCGGTTCCCGTTTACGGCTTACCTCATCCATAACAGCCAGGCAATTCGCCTTGAATTCCCCGGCCGCCATTGTCCTTGCTGGTCTTTTCATGGATGCACCACCATAGTCATATAACCATGGTCATATTAGTCAATCCGGGGAAAAAGGGCAAGAAGACACACGGACTGATGCGCCCCCTCTATGGAAACTTTGTGACGACGGAATGCAAACTGTGCATACGCGGGTGACTCTGCTAACATTTCAGGGAAACAAAAGCCAAGAGGATCATTTGCGCTGGTGGAGATCATTATTTTCCAGGCAGGAGTCTAGTGCAGTCTGCGAACCAGCAAGGCAGCTGCAGCACCATTGTCTGGAAGTATTTCGCGGTCTCAAGATGTGGAAGCAGCTGATTCCGGATAGCTGAGATCGACTGGAGCCACGTCCCGCCGCGACATCGGTCGCCGGAGCATCTGGCCCCCTCTGGGACTTGCCCTTCTTTTTAGCTACCCCGGAACTAGGGTTCTCGTCACGCCTCTGGCGCTCGTATCGATGATCAGGCCATGCTTACACTCTGAGCTGCTTTTCGGATGGGACCAACATGGGGACTCGTCGGGAGCAGTCCCGAAAATCCGCTTGTGGCAAGGTTCCCCGAAAGTCTTGGTGCTGATCCGTACGGATCACGGCCGACCACTCATGGAACGGGGAACGAGAAACGTGAAACGGTGTTCATGGTCGGGGCGATAGGATTTGAACCTACGACCCCCTGCGCCCAAGGCAGGTGCGCTACCAGGCTGCGCTACGCCCCGACTTTCACATTATAGCTGGTAAACCCCGCCCCTCACCGAATCGCTTAATCGGAACCGCGGTATGTGAATGACGCCGGGGAGCGCTATAATCGGAATTCTGTTATGAACTCGCCTCTTTACGCATTGGTAGCGTACGTCCGCAGCCCTATTGGCCGTTTTGTCGAGGACCTGCGCCGCGATTTGCATCCCGAGATTCCCGAGTTGCCGGCTCACGTGACGGTATTGCCGCCACGCCAACTGCCGGGAACCGAGGAAGAGGCGCGTCTGTTGGTTCAAGAGATTTGCCGCACGGTGAAGCCTTTCGAAATCGTGCTGGGCGACGTGGAAACTTTCGCCCCCAGCACGCCCACGGTCTTCATCCGCGTGGCTCATGCCGCTTATCGCATGCGCGATCTGCACGACCGGCTCAATACCGGGGCATTGCAATACGCGGAGCCGTGGCCCTACATGCCTCATTTGACGGTCGTAAAGCTGCCCGTGGAAGAGGATGCCGTACAGGCCGCCGAGCTGGCCCGCCAACGCTGGGCGAGCTTCGGCAACTCCCGGCGCGTACTGATCGAAGAGCTCACCTTTGTGCGCGAGGACGGTGGTTTGCATGCCTGGCTCGATCTCGCGTCTTTCCCTCTCGGCCGCCGCGCAGCGGTAGCCAAGAAATAAGACCTGGCGGAAATTTCAAATTTGAAATTTCAAATTTGAAATTGCCCCCGCGCGGTCTCACAACTCACAACTCGCAACTCGCGACTCGCAACTCGCCACTCAGTCCGCGGCGAGCAATTCACTTTGCGGCAGCCAAGTGGCGGCCAGTTCGCGATAGTAGCGGTAGGCATTCAGGAGGCGGGGTTCTTCTTCCGAACCCGCCATGGCGGTGGCGGCCATTTTGCAATAGGCACAACGAAAGATGGCATAGGCAAGCAAGAAGGTCGCTAGCCGCGGATGCGGATCGTCGCCACTCATGACGCGATAGTGCTCCAGAAAAACGCGAGCATGGTCATTCGCTAAATTCCACTCCACAATGACGCCGGCCAGGTCCCAGGCAATGTCGGTGGCCGGACCGGGGAAGAAATGATCGTCCCCATGAGCGGTACCGTCGCACTTGATCAGACGGCCCTCGCGGGTGCGCAGCCATTTGTGCGGCAACATGCGTCCATCGACCAGTACCGGATTGTCTCCGGCCAGAGAGCTGAGGCTTCCGTGCACATCCACGCCGAACTCTTCCATCAGGTTAAACCGCACCATCGTCTGCAACGAATCGTCGCCGGGCAGAGGATAGCGCGGGGAAAACTCCGCAAAAGCGCAGCGCCGAAAGGCGCAATACTCGGCCATGCGCTCCAACACTTCGCGATCCACGTCGGCAGGGGTAAGGATGGTTCCGTCCAGAAAGGGATAACATCCAAAGCCGTTGGCCGGCTTCGCGGGAGGCGGCGCGAAACCAGCATCGCCCAACACCACCGCGCGCCGGTAAATCTCCTCCCCGAATCGGCCCAAGCCTTCAAACTTAATCAGCCGCCGGCGATCGGCGGAGAGAAACTTCATTTTCTCCATCTGGCTCCAGGAAGCCGGCCAAGCCGCGGGATCTTCGCCCAACAGCTCGTAACGCCAGTAACCGCCGCCGATATAAATCTGCGCGTCCTCCGGCAAGCGCGAGGCCGCTTGCGCGGCCCGGAAGCGGAAGCCGCTCCAGCGCCGTGCGGCATTCTCCGCACATAACGAATGGAGATCCGGCTGGCGGCTGCACAGAAACTGAATACGCGCCCGCGGCACGCCGGCCCCCAGCAAAGCTTCCCCCACTGACAATAAGGACGATCCGCTCATTCCCGGCCCTTCATCCACGACCAGAAAATCCGCCTGTAGCGCACGTTGTTCGGCGATCCAGCGGAGTTGCTCCGGACTGAAGCCGGTGTGGCGACGATAAGGATGACCGGTGGGGCGTACGGTCATACGCTCAGCATGCACTCCCCGCTTATGCAGCGCGGCCAGCACCACCGCGCTCAGGGTAGTTCCAATACTCCGTATCCCGACGACGGCGGCATAGCCGCCGCTAATTTCCGCTCCGGCCGCCAGGTCCGCGAAATCCAGAGGATGCAGGCTGTAATAGGCGAAGCCCTCGGGAGGGGAAAGCTGAAGTTCCGCCGGAATTTCCCGCGGCAGCAGATCGAGCATTTCCAGAGGATCGGGACGCGAGCAGCAAGCAGCAAGCAGCAACTTGGCGAACTGATCCGTGAGGCATTCCATGCGTCCGGCTTCCGCCGAGCCGGCATCGCGTAGAGCACACTCCAACTCGCCGGCGCGCAATAGCGCATCCACCATGAAGTCGGAGGAAATGGGGTTAAATAGCTCCGAACGGGTGGCCAGGCCCTGGATGCGCTCCGCCAATTCGCGCACCAGCGTGGCCCCCAATACCCGGTGGCGACCGTCGCGAAAGACGTACATGTTCCGGCCATTCGTTTGGATTTTCTCAGCCATTAGCATCTCCCGCTTCGTGAACCGCGCGCGAATGGGGAACAATCCTTTGGACGCGCCCGCGTCGGGCGGCGATGCTTTTTTAGATAGTAACAAGTAATAAGTAATAGGTAATAAGCCAACCCCCGGCCCCAACCCCAAGCAGCAATAAGCAACAAGCGATAAGCAATAAGCCAGAACAGCAGTAAGCAACAAGCAATAAGCAATAGGCCAACCCCCGGCCCCAACCCCAAGCAGCAATAAGCAACAAGCGATAAGCAATAAGCCAGCCCCGGCCGTTCCCCGCTTGGGGCGGTGCGTCCCTCGGCGCAGATGCCCCATGCTGTACGGGGCGGCGGGATGCAGGCACCACAAAATGTCGGAGGGGGTTGGTTTGGCTTATGGCTTATTGCTTATTGCCTATTGCTTATCGCTTCTTGCGCGCCTGGCGGCGGGCGGCGATGCGTTGGGCTCTTTCCGCGTCCCATTGAGCCTGTTCCGCCGGCGACATCAGGCGCCGGACCATGGGCTGGTTCAGTTGGTATTTTCTTTCGACGGTGGCGCCGGTGTCGGTCTTTACATGGATCGCAAAGGTTGGCAGATCTCCCAGCTTGTCAAAGACTTGATGACCAACCGTAACGGGAAAGACGCCGTATAGATCGCGTTCGCGATAGGCCGTCTCGTAGCGGTGGCGTTTGCCGTTCCAGGTAAAGACACGAATCTGGTTGTAATCCCAGGGCAGGCCGTCCTTGTTCTCGCTGGTTACGGTAAGAAACTGGGGCACTTGTTTGGTCGCGCCAGTTTGCGGGTCCACGTCCGGCACCTGGCTGAGAACGAAGGCGGCCATGATGCGCTGGCCCTCCGAGTACTGCGCGATGTCCAAGGGGACGTCGATATCCACCATGCGCGCCAGGACCCAGCCGGCATGATGCTGCGGGTCGCGCACCAGCCACCAATCTTCCATGGGAACCGCCGGAGCGGTTTCCGGTTTGCCTCCCGCTTTGACCGGCTTCGGGGCAGGGGCGGGGGCGCCTTTGGATTGCACTTTTTCGGCGGTGGCACGCTTCAGGATTTCGACTTTGCCGCCCTCATCGACACGAAAGAGGGCCTCGGCATCGCGTCCTGGGGTAACGTGCATTTTAAGTTCGGCACGGGCAATGCCGCGAGCTTCCACCGGGGTGTCGGCATTCTCCCGGGCGAGTTTATCGACCGCCTCGAAGATTTCCGGCCCCACCAGATAGCGGGTTTCGATCCAGCCTTCCTCCCCGCGCGGGGAACGCACCCGCACAAAGTGCTTGCTCTTTTCCAGGATGTCGACGCGCTCGCCGTTCTTAAGTACCCCCGCCTTGTTGTAGATGGCGGACAATCGGTCGCGCATATTGACTTGCGGCGCCGTGACATAAGCCGACTCGCCGTGGAGAATGTGTGGACCCCGCTTACAGGAAACCAGCAGCACCACGGCCACGGCGCACAGCAGAAATATTTTCGGGATAGGACGGAAAAATTTCACGAGAACTCGCAACTACTATAACAAGCAACAAGCGATAAGCAATAAGCAATTAGCCAAACAGGGCCGGTTCCGGCTTGTTGCTTGTGGCTTGTTGCTTGTTGCTGCTTTTTAGGGCGTCACCACGATAGCCTGCGGTCCGGGGTCGGTCGCAATGTTATTAACAAAGTTCAATGAGCCATCGGAGTTGATGGTATAGGTGCCAACCGTACTGCTCCCATTGTTGGCGACATAGACGGCGGTACCCGAGGGGCCGATGGCAATTCCCGCCGGGCCGGATCCTGTCGAATAGCTATTGATCTTGCCGAGCACGCCGGTGCTTTGTATCGCAAACGCGACCAGCGTATTTTTATCTTTATTCACCACATACAGAAAGGGGTTGGTTTGACCACCACCCGGATACACGGCGAGTGCTACCGCATTGCCGCCCGTGGAATAGGTGTCGATCTTGGTGAGAACTCCGGTACTCGCGTTAATGGTATACGCGTCGACGCCGGCCGTGCCGCTGGCCACATAAGCGAACTTTCCACTGAGCGTAACCACAATTTGGGTCGGAGCATTCCCGGTAAGCGGAGTGGAACCGGCCTGCGAGGTGGCGGTCAACGTGCCGGTACTAACGGTAAAGCCATAAATCGCCGTGCCATTGGTCACGTAGAGAAATCCGCCGGTTGACGGATCAACGGCCATGCTGGTCGGCGGCAGAGTGCCGATACTGATCGGGGTCAGCGTAAGTTGCGTCAAAATGCCACTGGAGACGCTAAAGGCGACCACACTGGAGGCATTGCCTACGCCAATGGCGGAATTCTCGTAGGCGGCAAACACGTAACCGCCATTGATCGCCAAGGCGGTGGGATTCGTTGCGCCGGAGGCGGTCGAAACTTCTCCGGAAACCGCCGTGAGGGCGCCGGTGGTGCGATCAACCGTATACGCATCGATACTGCCGGCGGTGGACGCGGTCCCCACGTCCGCCACATAAACATAATTGCCGGTGCTGTCACTCACGATGGAGCGCGAGTTGGCGTCCTGGGAAGATGATCCGGTGGTCACGGTCAACGTATTATTGCTGCCCACGGTAAAGGCGGAGACACTGCCCAAGCTCGAGCCGGCATTGGCGGTATACGCGAATAGCGAGGGCGTGCCCGTGCTGGTTATATAGTTACCGCTACCGCTGCCGCTGCTGGTATTGGTAAAGAACCCTGTGCAACTCGACGACAAAAGTCCCGCAGCCAAGCTGAGGATGGCGTACAGATGAATTCGCTTCAGATGCATATAATGGAAAACTCGATTCCTCAACGATTCTACATCCGCAAGTATATAGACGGGCAGCTTACCTGAGCGAAAGCAGAAGCGCGGAACAAATGTGACGGGCACATTGGCTATCGAACTTCCAGCATGCGATCCAAGGCCACGCGGGCCCAATGTTTCACGTCCTCGGGCACGCTGATCCGATTCACCACGTGTCCTTCCACCAGATTCTCCAGCGACCAGCAAAGGTGCTGCGGGGAGATGCGGAACATGGTGGTACATAAGCAACCGGAGGCCTCGAGGCTGATGACTTTTTTGCCCTCGGCGGCAAATTCCTGGCCCATGCGGTTGACCAGATGAATTTCCGTACCCACGGCGAAGCTAGTCCCCGCGGGGGCCTCGCGAATCAACTGCAGAAGCCGCTCCGTCGAACCCGTGCCATCGGCCTTTTGGCAAACTTCCCAGCGGCACTCCGGATGCACAATGACACGGATGCCGGGATAACGCGCGCGAACCTGATCCACGTGCTCCGGGAGAAACCTCAAGTGCACAGAGCAATGACCTTTCCACAGGATGATACGGGCATTCTGCAATTGTTCGCGCGTCAAGCCGCCCTGTGGCAAATAGGGGTCCCACACGACCATCTGGTCGAGAGGCACGCCCAAGGCATAGCCCGTATTACGCGCCAAATGCTGGTCGGGAAGAAAGAAGAGCTTGGCATTGCGAGCAAAGCCCCACACCATGGCTCCGCGCGCATTGGAAGAGGTACACACCAGGCCTCCGCGTTCTCCGCAGAAGGCTTTAATGGCGGCGCTGGAATTGATATAGGTAATGGGCGTAATGCCTTCGCCATTATCTTGCGCCAGACCGAGCGCCACCAACTGCTGCCAAGCCGCTTCCGCCTGGCCAATTTCGGCCATATCGGCCATCGAGCAGCCGGCGTTCAGGTCTGGCAGAATCGTGACCTGGCCGGGCCGGGCCAGAATATCGGCACTTTCCGCCATGAAGTGCACGCCGCAAAAAACAATATTCTCCGGCTTAGCCTGCGAAGCCAACTGAGAAAGCTTGTAGGAATCGCCACGGAAATCGGCAAAGCGAATAACTTCTTCACGCTGATAGTGATGTCCCAAGATCACAACTTGGCCGGCCAACCGCTGTTTCGCGGCGGCGATGCGGGCATCCAGAGAGTGATCTGGAAGTGCCAAATAGTCGTCCAAACTGCACGCAGTTACTGTAGTTGCCAACGCTTAATACTCGCTCTCAGCTCCCGCCGGCGAAGCCGCGGGAACGGGGATGTTGAAAGCACCAGTCCGGCTCAGTAGGCCTAATACTCCCTTGCGGAGCTACCCCAGCCTACGGGGTTGTTGAAGCCGGCGGTTGTTTCTCTAACTACTATTCCATTCGCTGAGCCGCCAACAGGACGGACTCATGGTCGAACGCCAGCAAGTCCTCGCTGGCCAATACTTTATTGTGCGCCGCCGTGGAGCGCGGCGCAAGTGTAAACAGTTGCCAGACTCCTGAGAACGGTGACGGTGCTCAGGCTCGCAACTCGCCACTCGTGACTCGCAACTCCTTAGCCTCCCAGGTGCACCATGGTCCGGGAAGCGGGAATGAAACCCGGCTCGCCGATGTGGTGCCGCTCCTCCTTGGTCATGGCCACGCGTAAAACCCAATCGGCAAGATCCTCATCGTTGGCTCCGCGGCGCATGAATCCCGCCAGATCGTGCTCGAAAACGGAAAACAAACACGTACGCAGCTTGCCGTCGGAGGTGAGGCGAATCCGGCTGCAATGCCCGCAAAAAGGATGCGATACGGGCGCGATGATGCCGATCTCGCCCCTCCCGTCGTCAAAGCGATAGCGGCGGGCGGTTTCGCTGGGCACTTGTTCAATTTGATGCAGCGGGCCAAACTCACGGAGGCGCTCCAGAATTTCATCCATGGTGACGACGATGTTCGGCGTCCAGATGCGGTCCTCCTCCAACGGCATAAACTCGATAAAGCGCACCACCACGCCCTCCTCCCGCGCAAACCGGGCAAAGGGAACGATCTGATGGTCGTTGAAGCCCCGCAATAGTACGCAGTTCACCTTCAGCGGATACAAACCGGCATCGCGCGCCGCCCGCACTCCGGCCAGCACCGCTTCATAACTTTTCGGAACGCGAGTAATGCGCGCGAAAGTCTCGGCATCGACCGCGTCCATGCTCACTGTGGCTCGCCGCAGGCCGGCTTCCTTCAGCGGCCGTGCCAACTCGGCCAGTAAGTGTCCATTGGTTGTGACGGCAAGGTCCAATGCCTCTCCGTCGCAATTGCGGATGGCCGCCAGTTCGCGCACAAACCCAACCAAGCCGTTGCGCAGCAAAGGCTCCCCGCCGGTAATGCGCACCTTGGCAATGCCCAAGCCGGCGAAAACCCGCGCCATACGCAGATAGTCACTGAAGGGCAATTCCGGAAACTGCGCTCCCAGGTTTCCGGTTCGGCAGTATACGCACTTGTAATTGCAGCGGTCGGTAATCGAAATGCGCAGATCGGTGATTTCCCGCCCGAATTTGTCATAAAGTCGGGCGGCACGCCGCAAGCAGGCCGATGGCGGCGTCAAAACTGGTTGTTCAGCAACTTGCATATCTATTTTTTGAGCAGGTGGAAAGCCACCCCCGGCACTTGGAAGGAGCTGCGCACGCTTCAGTCTGAGCGCTCTGAAGCAGCCATCGAACTCGCAAAAGATTGTTTCCTTTCCAAACACGGGAGGCGCCGGCGTTTCCCCCTGCACCCTCGGCCTGCCTTCTTTCAAAGTCAGGCGCCGCCGCGGAAACCAGAGCCAAGCTCGAAGGTCGCCGCAGTCGGAAACAGCATACCTAAACATTAGATTATAGCCAGGGGGGAAGAGTTGCGAAGAGAGTTGCGAGTGGCACCGGAAACACCCACCACGGAGACACGGAGGCACGGAGATCACGGAGAAGAACCTTTGTGGGTTCTTCTGAAGAATCCAGATCATCGGGTGGCGAGTTGCGGGGTGTGGGTCCTCGAAGTTTGTCGAAGCTCTAAGATTCGTATCATTCTAACTTCTAACTCCTAAATTCTGTATTCTGCCTCTAACTACATTCCCTCGTAATTGGGCCCGCCGCCACCCTCCGGGGGCACCCAGGTGATGATCTGGTAGGGGTCCATGATGTCGCAGGTTTTGCAGTGCACGCAGTTGGACGGATTCAGGTGAATCTGCCGCCCGTGTGGCGCGGCCGGGCCATTAGCCTCGACCATTTCATAGACATTGGCGGGACAAAAATGATGGCAGGGGTTGCCATACTCTGTCACACAGCGGCCATTGCAGATATCGGTATCGTGAATCAACAGGTGTGAAGGCTGGTCTTCTTCATGTTTGGTCCCCGAGTGATAGAGGTCCGTCAATTTATCAAAGGTCAATTGGCCATCGCCTTTGAAATCGCCCAGTAAATTAGCTTCGGCACCGCCATCGGACGGTAGTTCATCCAGCTTCTTCAAGCGGGCGCAGCCGGGAACGGCTTTGTATCGGGCATGCACTCCACGTCCGCCCGTGATCTGCTGGAGCCCCGCGTGCATCAGACCGCGCCAGAAGCCATGTTCAAAGCCCTGGTGGAAATTGCGGACCTTCCACAGCTCCGGCTTGATCCAACTGTCTTCGACGCGCTGGGCATAACCGGCGATCTGTTGTGTGGAAAAGTCGTTCTTTCGGATGGCTTCAAATGCGGTCTCGGCGGCGAGCATGCCGCTCTTGACGGCTAAGTGAATGCCTTTGAGGCGCTGGGAATTCAAGAGGCCTGCCGCATCGCCCAAGATCATCCAGCCATCGCCGGCCAGCGGCGGCACCGCCCACCAACCGCCGTAAGGCAGGGCTTTCGCTCCATAGCGAATCATTTTTCCGCCGTCCAGTAAGCCACGAACCAAGGGGTGAAGCTTGAACTCCTGCAGCACGCGCTGTGGGTCGAGACGCGGGTCGGGGTAATCCAGGCCGGTTACAAAGCCCAGCGATACCACATTCGCTTTGCTACCATAAACCCATGCGCCGCCGTACTCCCGAGAAGTCAGAGGCCAACCCATGGTGTAGATTACTTCGCCGGCGGCAATGCGCCCGGACGGCACTTCCCAGAGCTCCTTTACGCCCAGTCCGTAGGTCTGGGGATTGCGATCCCGGTCGAGTTGGAAGCGGCTGACCAGTTGTTTGGTCAGCGAGCCGCGCGCGCCTTCGGCCAGAATCACCAACTTAGCCTGCAAATCGTATCCCGGTTCGAAATTCGTTTTCGGATGATTCTCGCGATCCACGCCCTTATCGTCCGTGCGAACCCCGGTGACGCGCCCTTCTTCCGCCAAGATCTCCGCCCCCGCAAAGCCGGTGAACACCGTGATGCCGGCGGCTTCCACCTTTTCCCCAAGCCATTTGACCAAGCGGTTGAGCGAAATCACGTAATTGCCATGGTCGCGCAAAGGGGGTGGAATTACCGGTAGCTGGAAGCCGCCCGAACGCGTCAGGTAATGCACAGACTCCTTTCCGACTGGAGCTTCCAAAGGAGCTTCCTTATCGAAATCCGGTACCAGTTCCCGCAACGAGCGGGGGTCGAGCAAGGCGCCGGAAAGGCAATGCTGGCCGATCTCGCGCGCCTTTTCGAGCAGATAAATATTCTCTTTGCTGATAGGCGATTCCGCGTTCGCCCGGTTGTGCTCATCAATCAACTGCACCAAGCGCAGGGCACAGGCCATGCCCGCCGGGCCGCCGCCAACAATTACGACGTCAGCAGACATTTGGGGACGGACGACATCGCGAAGAGGGGTGCGAAAGATCATATCGCCTTACAGGTTTCGGAAGTTTCGGAGGTTTCGGAAGGCCCCGATTCCGGGCTCTTGCGAATTGACTGTAGCAGCCGATTGAGCAAATACCGAACCTCATTGGCTTGATCCTGTAACACTTCGTGGTGCTCCAATGTCAGATAAGACAGGTCGAAAGCGATCTCCATCTGGGTTTGCAGCTCGAGCAGCGAGCCTCTAGCGTGCCCCAAAAATTGTTGAAATTCGCCAGGGGTAATCCGCCCCCGCCCTTCTGCGATATTCGAAGGAACAGAAACCGCCGCTCGGCGCATTTGTGAGGTGAGTCCGTATATTTCTGATCGAGGGAACTGTCCCGTATGGCGATAGACACATACCGCAAGTTGCTTGGCTCTTTGCCACACCAGGAGATCGCGATGCGAATTGCCCATTTCGCCCCCAAGATGCAAGGTTTCGGAGGTTTCGGAAGTTTCGGAAGTTTCGAAAGGCCTCCGCGCCGTGTAATCGCTTCACGAGCTAAGTTTTAGTATTCCCACGACGCGAATCGCCAACTTCCAAAAACTCCGGACCCTGCATTTTAACTCTGGAACCGCGATGCAAGGTTTCGGATGTTTCGGAGGTTTCGGAGGTTTCGGAAGGTCTCCGTGCCTTGTCGCCGCCCTTATGATGTAAATTTTCAGGCCACGACGCTCGTCGCCAACTTCCAATACATCCGAACGCCCGGATTTCACTTCCACAGCTTGCGAAACCTTGCTCTTAGCTTCCGGTCCTCCGAAACCTCCGAAACTTCCGAAACCTCCGAAACCTAGCCCTTTGCCTTTTTCACTTCCTCAATCACTGCAGGAACGATGTCGAAGAGATTTCCCACTACGGCATAATCGGCGATCTCGAAAATCGGGGCTTCCGGGTCTTTATTCACCGCGACGATGGTTTTCGAGCCCTTCATGCCTACCAAGTGCTGGATGGCGCCGCTAATTCCCAGGGCGAGATAGAGTTTGGGGGCCACGGTCTGGCCGGAAGAGCCGACCTGGCGATCCATGGGCAGCCAGCCGGAATCGCAGATCGGCCGTGAAGCGGCAATCTCGCCGCCTAACAACTCGGCCAATTGCCTGGCTAATTCAATATTTTTCTGTTCCTTGATGCCGCGGCCCACGGACACAATCACCTCGGCCTGCGTTAGATCGACGGCTTGGCGTGCTTCCTGAAAAACTTCTTGAGGCTGGGTACGAATGACCTGGGGCGGAATATCTAGCGGGAGGGTTTCGATGGGAACGGGGGCGGCGGCCGGCTGCAATTGATCGGCGCGAAATGCTCCCGCCTGAAAAGTAACGAAGTAGGGTGGATCTCCCGCAAAGGCCACATCGGCCGCGAATTTGCCTTGAAACATCTGCCGGACAAACAGCAGTTTGCCGTCTTCCCATTTGAAGGCGACAGCATCGCTGATCAGGCCGCGGTCCAGTTGGGCAGCCAACTTGGGCGCAAAGTCGCGGACCTGGTAGGTATGCGGCATGAGCACCAGTTGAAATGGGCGCATGCCGAAAAAACTCCGCAAGGCATAAGCAAAGGCATCGGGGGTATACGGCTCCAGCAACGGCGACTCGATCGCATGAACTTTTTGAAGGTTGGCCGAGGCGGCCTCGCGTGCCACCGCGCTTATCTCGGCCCCCAGAACCGCTACCTCCACCGGCCAGCCCGTTTGCACGCCCATGGCTTGCGCCGCCGTAAGCGTCTCCAGGGAAACACGGCTCAGTTTGCCGTCATGCGCTTCGAGAACCACCAGAATCGTCTGGCTCATGAGCTTTCCACCTCATAACAAGACGCGAGTCACGAGTTGTGAATTCCGCATTCGCGTCTCGCGACTCGCGCTAATTCGGAGTATGCCGCACTCTTCTTCCGAGTAAGACCAAAACCGCTCCCAGCAACGCCAACGCCAGGATCAAGGCGGTAAAAGCCGAGTGCTGTTGTACGCGAAAGGATGCGGGAGCAAAGAATAGGACTAACAGATCGGCTACCAGCACGGCTAAGCCGACAAAAACCATAGCCACTCCCTGTTCCCGTTTCTCAGCACCGTCCAGAACGGGCTGGCGTTCAGTATTGGCCATGTTCTAACCTCCTAAGCGGCCCGAGGGCCGACATCCTTGGGGGCGGGCAACTCTTCCTGAAGCGCCGGCTCGGCAGCCCGTTGGAGATCACTGGCCAGCGCAAAGGTTCTTGCACTGCGGGCTCGCAAAACGGAGCCGGCCACGGCTGCCCCCGCTCCCACTAATCCCAAAGCGGCCGTACACCAAAACCAGAACCAGGTGCCGTCCCGCCATCCCACAAAAATCCAGACAATGGTAATCGCACCCATCAACCACAAGGTCCAACCAAATACCACCAGGCTATTGCCGTTTTCCTCGTCCCGCAGAGCGGCATCCAACGCTTCCTGCTTCGCATAGTGTTTCGCCATGTGCGACTCCCGTGAGGCGCATCATCCGGCAACACCCCGCGGTCAGATCACGCGCGCGTCATTGCGCAGCCTCTCCACCAGCTTCTTAGCCACTTCGGCAGGCGTGCCGTCCAGCACCTCGGTTTTTTTGGTCTTCTGTGGACTATAGAGGCGCTGAATCTGCTGCAGGTTTCTACCAATGGCATGCTGCACGTCGGCTAAGGTCACTTTTTTCACCGGTTTGTTCCTGGCCTGCTTAATGCCAAGCAGGGTGGCGTAGCGCAGCTTATTGATTCCCGATTGAATGGTCAATACTGCCGGCAAAGGGAGATCGACAAACTGGAAACGCCCGGCCTCCAACTCCCGTTTCACCCGAATGCCGCCCTCCCGCTTCTCGATTTGCATGATGATGGTGGCGTGCGGCCAGCCCAATCGTTCCGCCAGCAGGACGCCGGTTTGCGCATAACCGTAGTCGTCGGACTGCAGGCCGGTGAAGATGAGGTCAAAAGGATCGTCATGGATGGCCGCCGCGATCGCCTTGGCGATATTACTGGCGTCCAGCGCAAGGAATGCGGCGTCTTCCAGGTGAATAGCCCGATCGGCGCCTTTCGCCAAAGCCTCCCGGATTACCTGCTGCGCACGCGCCGGTCCGACGGTGAGGACCACGACCTGGCCGCCATGCTGTTCCTTTTGACGTAGCGCTTCTTCCAAGGCAAACGCGTCCGGCTCGTTCACCTCATAGGAGATGTCTTCGCGTATCCAGGTACCGGCCTCGTTCAACTTGAGAGGCGCATCCTTCTGCGGCACCTGTTTCATACAGACCAGGATATTCAAGGTTGGGATACCTCGCATGGGCAGTCGTTGACGACCAACGACTGCCTCCTCGTGACCGGTGAGTATACAACGAGAGCGGCAGCCGGGAAACTGCCTATTCTAGGGGGTAGGCTTCAGCAGGAGCGCCTGCACAACCCGGATCAGTTTCCCCAACCCGTCCTGCTTGGGGATCACCGCATTGACTGCGGCTCGAGCCGAGTCCGGAATCTCGGAAACATTATTGGAGGCCAGCACAATGGGGATGGCACTGCGTTCGCGGATGTTGAGGGCCAGCGTTCCTCCATCCAAACCCGGCATGAAAAAGTCCAGAATGGCCAAATCGACGGGTATACAACTGAGAATAGGGAGCGCCAACTGGGGAGCGGTGGTAGCAATGGTTCGGTAGCCAAAGCCATCCAGCATTTCCAGCCATGTGCTTAGGGTCGATGGAGAATCATCGACGCACAAAATCGTCTTACCGGCATCGTCCATCTAACTGATTGTAAACAGCAGACTTGAAGCGAGCAAGAGAGATCCCGCTCCGATGGAGAAGCCTAGGCCGCATAGCAGGCTAGCGGGCTTCGCTTTCCTTGTACATATACTTGATGGCAGGCTTATAGATCAGCACATTGGAGGAGCCGGAACGGATAAGCTTAATGCAATTACGGTCGTACCATTCGATGATGCCGTGAATTTCCTCGCCATCCTGCAGCACGATCACCATAGGCGTTTTCGCCTGCATCTGCTTTTGATAGTAGAAGTTCTCGGCGTGGGTCTGCTCGGGAGGAGGCAATTTCTTGCCCGCCGGCGGCGCTGCCGCGGGCGGTGCCGAACGCTCCCGCCGTTGTTCTCCGGGAGTTTCACTGCGTAGCTCGGCGCGATGATTAAGCGTGGGCCGAATGAGTTTTCGGCTGGTAAAGGCTTCGTTTTCCGGTTCCGGCGCTCTGCCGACCGCGGTCGAATCATCTTTCATTGATAGCGCCTCCCCCCGCCCGTGCGATTCATCCCGTCCAGGCTAGATTCTTGATATCGTTACTTGCGCTGCGCTGGCCACCTGCCAACACCGAACGCCAACCAGATTGGTTCTAGAAGTGTGGTCTTGCCGTTAACGTATCACACAAAAGCGGTCAAAACAATCCTGAGTAGTCTGGCCAAAGGAAGGAAGAAGGTTTCGGAGGTTTCGGAGGTTTCGAAGGTTTGGGCGGGACAAGTTTCGGGGATTTCAGCAGGGTTTCGGAAGTTCAAGGTTTCGGAGGTTTTCGGCGGGTTTCGGAGGTTCAAGGTATCGGAGGTTTGGGCGGGCAGCAGAAGAAGGTTTCAAAAACCTGGGTCTTGGGTTGGTTTTGGGTTTGAAACCTCCGAAACTTCCGAAACCTCCGGAACCTGGATTCTTAGAATCGCGCGGTGGAAGCGCCTGCGGCAAGTTCTCGCAATACGTCAAAGATTTCGATCTGGGTTTGCGAATTGGGGGCAATGGTTGCCAAAGGCACGGTGACCGAGAAATGGGGAGAACAACGGCGGAAGCTTACCAGGCTGCAATCACACTCCCGGGAAGCGACTAAGGCGCCCATCATGGTGGTAATTTCGCGCTGCCAATCGTTGCGCGTAGTCAACACGAACGGGCCTACCGGTTGCAATGTCCAATCCTGCGATTTTTGGGGTGACTTGCGGCGGGTTCTCCCGTACCAACGGTGGTTATGGACTTCCAGATCAAAACTAGGCGGGCTATCGAGGTCGGCTTGAAACGTCAGCGTCTCCTGTTGCCCTCGGACACGCCCTAGCAGCCACCGCAGCGGCATTTCCCGGGGTAAGAGCCGAATGACCAGGGAAGCTCTGCGGAAAATCGCCGGCGAAAGCCGCAAGCGCACACAAAAGCTGGAGGCCGTCAGCCAATGCACACTCGCCACCCGGCCGTGCCCGTGAAAGGCCAGCTCAACCCAGGAGAGGATATCGGTGGCCTTTCGCCGGTTGCAGCGGCGAAATCCAAAATACCAGGCCACAACCAACACCACCCCGGCGATAACATCGAGAGTGACTGCGCGCAGCATCATCCGCATTTCTCAGATGCGAAAAGGGCCGTCTTCGATGTCAGAAAACCGCTAAGAGGCAGCAGCGGGCCCTCGGTCGTCGGCCGTCGGCCAGAAGACCCCAAAACCGCGATTGGCTATTGGCGATTGGCTATTGGCCGAAAACCGCGGATTAACGTAGATGCCCGCTGATCGGACGACCGGCGCGGCGGGTTGATCCTTTGCCGTCGATCTTATCTGCGTTTATCAGCGTTGATCTGCGGCTACGCGGTTTTGAGGTTTGCGGGTTTGGGGTTTTCTGGCCGACGGCCGACGGCCGACGGCTGCCTCTACGGGGTTTGGCTCAGGACATAAAGCGGGGCGGGAGTAGCCGATTGAATGTGATTTTTTTCAAAACAGGCTTTGATGCGCCGGCGAAGCTCGCGCACTACGGCGAATTGTGCGCCGGGCTTGGTCTTGATCAGCATCAGATAGTCCACTTCGCCGGCTGTCACCCGCTCGATCCCCGGCACTTCAGGATCGGCCATCAGCACTGTGGCGAAGCCGGCGTCCTGGCGCAGTTCGGCGCCCAGTTCCTTCAGCAAGGCGATCACCCGGTCCGTATCTTCCTGATAGCTGACCGCGACATGAATCGAGGTCACGGTCCAATCCCGGGTCAAATTGGAAACCACGGTAATTTGACTGTTGGGGATAGTATGCAAAGTTCCGTCGGCATCCCGCAGGACGGTACGCCGCAACGTCATGTGTTCCACCGTGCCGGCCACGTTTGAGATCTTGACCACATCGCCCACGTCGTATTGGCTTTCCAGCAGAATGAAAAAACCATTGATGACGTCATGGACCAGGGTTTGCGCCCCAAACCCAATCGCCAGACCCGCTACCCCCGCGCTGGCCAGTAGCGGTCCCATATTGATGCCCAATAGCGGCAGGATTTGCATGGCCGTCACGAACAAAATGACAAACAGACCGATGCCGTTGACGACACTGGCCAGGGTGCGCAACTGCTGCGAGCGAATGCCGGGAGCCAACTCTTGCCGCCGGCTGAAGGCGGTCAACCGGCGCGTCAGAACATGCAGCAAACGCATCAGCACAAAGGCGATGAGCAGGACTACGACAATCTTGGGCACATCCCGCCGTAAGAACTCCAGCCCGTCATAGCGCCAGCGCTCGCCCACATCCCATAAGCTTTGCAGTTCACCATTCATACTTGCGCGCGATTATACAAGAACCGCCGTTGGCGATTGGCCGTTGGCCGTTGGCAAGACAGGAACACCCCGTGGAGGCTGCAAATTTGAGGGGATGATTCACGAAACCTGAGAGCTTCGGTTGCCTCAGGGTGGAAGCACCGGGCTTTAGCCCCGGCAAAGACGAACCCGGCTTGGCCAATTGTCCATGGCTACTGGAGCTGTATAATTCGCCGTATCCGACTTCCGTGAGGCGAAACGTGAAACGCTCAGCGCCCATTCTCTTCTCGCTGCTGTTCTGCATGGTCTTTTGTGCCGTTGCGCAAGACTCCCCCGGCAACCTCCCCTCCGCCGGCGGCGCCCGGAATAAACACCCGGAAATTACGGAAGACAATGTCGCGCCCCAACTGCATCAGCAGCAATTGATCGATCTCAACCGGCGACGCCAGCAACAGATGAAGCGCGACTCCGACAAGCTATTCCAGCTCGCCAGCGAGTTGAAGCAATATGTCGACAAAACCAACGAAAACATTTTGTCGATTGACGTCCTGAAGAAAACCGAGGAGATCGAGAAACTGGCGAAATCGGTCAGGGAAAAGATGAAAACGACGTATACGGATATGCCTTGAGAGTTGCGAGTTGCGCCGGAAACACCCACCACGGAGACACGGAGGCACGGAGATCACAGAGAAGAATCGACTGGTTTGCCGGATCAAAGCATGCGATTGCGGCACCGCCCCTGTAATTCGGGGTACCCGGTGCGCCGGGACTGGGGGCGGTGCACACGCGCTCTTTGCCGGGGAAGTTCTATAAAATCTTCCTCCGCGTCCTTGGCGCCTGCCCCGGCATGCCGTGGGTCCGTTGCGTTTCATCTGGCCCCCATAAGAAACGCCGCCCGAAGTTCCCCCAAGATTCTCCTCTGTGATCTCCGTGCCTCCGTGTCTCCGTGGTGGGTGTTTCCGATCTCTCATAAAAAAAACGCCGCCCAAAGTTCCGGGCGGCGTTGGTATTGAAACCAAGAAAAAAGAAATTAACCGGCGTGTGCTCCCGCCTTTTGCTCGACTTCCGCGGTCGGCGTTACGTTGATCCGCATGCAGTAGAACGAGCGATAGACGAAGGTGAACGACACGACGAAGAACGCCGCGGCCAGCACGTGCGCCAGGGTGTGATGGGCTGCGGTCAGACTCACCGCCAACTCCACGGCCAGCAGGCCGAACAGGGTGGTGAACTTGATGACCGGGTTCATGGCCACCGAAGAGGTGTCCTTGAACGGGTCGCCCACCGTATCGCCGACCACGGTAGCGTCGTGCAGGGGAGTGCCCTTCTGCTGCAGTTCGACTTCGACGATCTTCTTGGCATTATCCCAAGCGCCGCCCGCATTCGCCATGAACATGGCCTGGAACAGGCCGAAGATGGCGATAGCGATCAGGTAGCCGATAAAGAAGAACGGCTCGATGAAGGCAAACGACAGAGTGCCGAAGAAGACGGCGATGAAGATGTTGAACATACCCTTCTGCGCATACTTGGTGCAGATTTCAACCACCTTCTTGGAGTCTTCCACACTCGCCTTGACTACGCCTTCCAGCTTGATGTTGGCCTTGATGAATTCCACCGCGCGATAAGCGCCGGTGGAGACGGCCTGGGTGGAAGCGCCGGTGAACCAATAAATCATGGCGCCACCGGTGATCATGCCCAACAGGAACGGAGCGTGCAGAATCGAGAGCTTAGCGACGGATTCGGTATTGGTCAAGTGATTGGTCAACGCCATGATGATGGAGAAAATCATGGTGGTGGCGCCAACCACGGCCGTACCGATCAGTACCGGCTTGGAGCTCGCCTTGAAGGTATTGCCGGCGCCATCATTGGCTTCCAGCAAGTACTTGGCACGATCGAAGTTGGGCTTGAAACCGAAATCCTTGTTGATTTCCGCTTCGACGTTGGGGACCTGTTCGATCAGCGACAGTTCGTAGACGGACTGGGCGTTGTCGGTCACCGGACCGTAGGAATCCACCGCGATGGTTACCGGGCCCATGCCCAGGAAGCCGAAGGCTACCAGACCGAAAGCGAACACGGCCGGGGCGACCATCAGCATGGCCAACCCGTGCGTGCTGACCAGATAGGCGATGGACATCAGGGCGATCATAGCGCCGCCCAGGTAATAGCAGGAGAAGTTGCCGGCTACGAAACCCGACAAGATGTCGAGTGAAGCGCCGCCTTCACGAGCGGAAATCACCACTTCTTTTACGTGGCGCGATTCGGTCGAGGTGAAGACTTTCACCAGTTCGGGAATCACGGCGCCCGCCAGCGTGCCGCAGGAGATGATGCTGGCCAGCTTCCACCACAGAGTGCCGTCACCCAGTTCCGGAATCATGTACCAGGAAACGAGATAGGTAAGCACGATGGAAACGATCGAGGTGATCCAGACCAACGAGGTCAGCGGGGCCTCATAGTTCATGTTGTCGGCCTTGCCATACTTCGCGCGGGCCATCAGGTCGTTGATAAAGTAAGCGCCGGCGCTGGAGAACAGCATCATGACGCGCATGACGAAGATCCAGACCAGCAATTTCACCTGAACCTGCGGATCGCTCACGGCCAACAGGATGAAGGTGATCAGGGCTACGCCGGTAACGCCGTAGGTTTCAAAGCCGTCGGCGGAAGGGCCAACCGAGTCGCCGGCGTTGTCGCCGGTGCAATCGGCGATGACGCCGGGGTTGCGGGCATCGTCTTCCTTAATCTTGAAGACGATCTTCATCAAGTCGCTACCGATATCGGCGATCTTGGTAAAGATGCCGCCGGCGATACGCAGGGCAGCCGCGCCCAACGACTCGCCAATCGCGAAGCCGATGAAGCAGGCGCCGGCATACGAACCGGGGACGAACAATAAGATGAACAGCATGATCAGCAGTTCGACGCTAATCAGCATCATGCCGATGCTCATGCCCGCGCGCAGCGGAATGGCATAGCAATCGAACGGCTTGCCTCTCAGGCTGGCGAAGCAAACGCGCGAATTGGCAAAGGTGTTGACACGAATGCCGAACCACGCCACGCCGTAGCTGCCGATGATACCCACCAAACTGAAGGCCAGGATGATCGGCAAGGTGGTGCTAACCGGCTTGCCCGGTACGGGCGACAACACGCCGAAGTACAGCACGATGACCACGGCGATGAAGACCCACAGAATACCGAGGAACTTACCTTGGGTAATCAGGTAGGTTTTGCAGGTCTCGTAGATCAGTTCGGACATCTCGAGCATGGCGCGGTGAACGGGTAGATTCTTCAACTTAACGAAAATCACCAGTCCGAACAGCAGGCCAAACACGCAGGCACACAATCCGATCAGCAACAACCTGTGGCCGTTCATGCCATGAAACAGGACGGAATGCAGATCGGGCAACTTTAGTCCGGCTTCGCCCGCGGCTTCAGGTTCCGCCAACGCTAACGCGCTGGTCAGCATGACCATCAGAGCCACAGCTAAGGCCTTAGCGGAGCGACGCGCCGCTAGCCATGTACGCATAAAGAAATCCTCCAATTTTTGTTCGCCAGAAATTTTTGATCGCCTTTTTTGTCCCTCGTACAAAACGGGACGGAACCCAACCAACGTCCGCGGCGCCGACCGGTACACCCATCGCACCGGCTCGTGCGGCGGGGTTGTTGTGATCTGAACCCTCAAACATTCTTTCGCCCGAGGGTCGCGTTGCGGAATAACACTTCCTTCGATAACTTATTAGGACAACGAAGACGCGCTTCACCGCCATGGCGGGAAAGCTTATTGAGGTTTTTACGCGCCTCCCACTGCAACTCCCATACAGTCCAGCAAAACGGGGCTGAACTGCTGGAAAACTACCCTTCCCCATAGTCCGCACCATCTTCCTCAAAGGTTTCCCGGTGCGGGAACGCTTGCCTTGAACCGGATAAAATCTATAGGGACCAATCAGCTTAGGCCTTTATTGTACCAAAACAGCCGCGCTTTTCAGAGACTAAACCCGCAATTTGCCATTAACCATGGGCGATTGGCCTTAGAACCGCGCAAAACCCGGCTTTCCTTTCCACAGCTCCGCTAATTACAATGCAGCAACGGCCTTCTGGCTTATTACTTATTACTTGTTGCTTATCGCTCCTCTATGCGCAACTTCAGCAAAACTGCGTGGCTATTGGCGGCCCTCTCCGGCGTCTTGCAGGTATTGATCTTCCCCACCCCGAATCTATATTGGCTCTGCTGGATCGCCATCGCGCCTTTGTTGCTGGCTGTCTTGCGCGCGCGTCGAGCCGAGACCGGAGCCTTGCTGCCGGCCAACACCGGGCAGGCGTTCCTGCTGGGATGGCTGAGCGGCGTGATCTGGTGGGCCGGCTCCTGCTACTGGCTGGTGTACACCATGTGCGTGTATGGCGGCCTCGACACCGCCGCCGCGTTAGGGTTACAGGTTCTTCTCAGTCTGGCTTTGGGCGCGCAAACCGGTCTGTTCACCATGCTGCTCTCCTGGGTGGCCAATGGGACGGACAAACGGGGCGTCGGGATCCGCCGCGCTCTGGTCTTCGCACCCTTCTTATGGGTGGCTGTGGAGTTGGCGCGCACCAATGTGACCGGCGCCGCTTGGGATCTTCTCGGCACGGCACAAGTCGATAACATTCCCATGACCCGTCTGGCCACCGTCACCGGCGTTTATGGACTCTCCTTCGAGATCCTGCTGGTCAATACAGCCTTTGCCGCGGCTTTTCTCGCCCGCCGGCACCGCCGGCGTCTGCTGTTCATCGCCGCCATCCTGGCCGCGGCCGCGCTGCAATTGAGCGTATTTGTTCAGCCGCCCCCGGCGCCCGCCATGGCAACCGCGCGCCTGGTTCAACAAAATATCCCCCTGGACGAAAACTGGACGCCGGAATCGTATCGTCAAACTCTGGCCGAGTTGAGCCGCAAGAGCCTGCCGCCTCCGCCGGAAGAAAACACTGGCGAACCCAACGCCGAGTTGATCGTGTGGCCCGAGTCGCCCGCGCCACTGTTCAGCAACGATCCGCTGTTCCGTACAACCATCAGCCAGGTGGCCAGCCAGGCGCAGGCGTACGTGATCGTTGGCGAACTCGGGATGAACGAGGTTCCTCGCAGCCAAATGGAACCACCGCAGTTATTTAACTCGGCGGCACTGGTAGCTCCCGATGGCCGCTGGACGGATCGCTACGACAAGATCCATCTGGTGCCCTTCGGCGAATACATACCCTTCAAAAATTTGCTGGGCTTCGCCCACAAACTCACGCGCGAGGTGGGCGATTTCGCTCCCGGCTCGCGGCGCAACGTCTTCAATCTGGGCAGTTATAAGGTAGGAACATTCATCTGCTACGAATCGGTATTTCCCGGCGAAGTGCGGCTATTGGCGGCCAATGGCGCCGAGGTGTTCGTCAACATCTCCAATGACGAATGGTACGGACACACGTCGGCACCCTATCAGCATTTGAATCAGGCGCGGATGCGCGCCATCGAGAACCAGCGTTGGGTGCTGCGGGATACCAATACCGGCATCACCGCGTCCATTGACCCGTATGGCCGCGTTGTGGAACAAGCACCGCGCGACCTGCAGACCGCGCTCACCGCTCCCTTCAACATTGTCCGTAGCACCACGTTCTACACCCGCCACGGCGACTGGTTCGCCTGGCTGTGCGTAATCGTCACCGCAGTCGTTGGTGTTTGGAAAGCAGCAACAAGCAATAAGCAATAAGCGGTAAGCCAGACAGTAAAACCCAGCGACAAGCTCCACGCGCCAAGCTCCAAGCGACGAGCCGGGCAGAAAGCCGCTCGCCACTCGAAACTTCTCTGTGATCTCCGTGCCTCCGTGTCTCCGTGGTGGGTGTTTCGGGGTGGGTGTTTCCTGCCCAGTGCTTGGTGGTTGATGTCTGGTGCTCTACAATAATTTCCATGGACCATCGTGCTTTATCCGACGTCCAAGAATTTAAGGATCTGGCCGACGGCCGATAGCCGAAAGCCGACGACTGCCTCTCTATGCTTGAAGAATTCGAACAAGAATACGTAGCCCTCAAGGGCAAAGTCCACGATCTTCGGGAGTACCTTTGACGTCCCCAAGCTGCGCGAGCAACTGAGCGAAGTCGAGAAACAGGCGGCCGACCCGGCGCTGTGGTCCAACCCGGAAAAATCTCAGTCGGTAATGCGGGAGCGCAAACGGCTGGAAGACACCTTGAATACCGAGGCGGACCTGATTCGCCGCGCCGACGAAATCGATACCTATTTCGAACTGGCGCGCGAAGGGGAAGATGTTGGTTCTGAAATTCGCAAGGCCATGGACACCTTGCGGAACGTGCTCGAACAGTTGGAGACGGAAACCCTGCTCTCCGGCGAAAATGACGCGCGCAATGCTATTGTCACCATCCACCCGGGCGCCGGCGGCACCGAATCGCAGGACTGGGCCGACATGCTGCTGCGCATGTATCTACGCTGGGCCGAACGCCAAGGCTTTGAAGCCGCCCTGAACGACTATCAACCGGGGGAAGAAGCGGGCATGAAATCGGCTACCTTCAGCGTCACCGGCAATTATGCCTTCGGCCTGCTGAGTAGCGAAATCGGAGTACACCGGCTGGTGCGCATTTCTCCGTTCGATCAGGCACATCGCCGCCATACTTCGTTCGCCAGCGTGTACGTCTCGCCGGAAATCGACGAGAACATCAACATCGACATTAAGCAGGAAGACCTGCGCGTCGATACCTACCGCTCCGGCGGCAAGGGCGGGCAACACGTGAATACCACCGATTCCGCTGTACGCCTCACCCACTTGCCCACCAATTTGGTCGTTTGCTGCCAAAATGAGCGCTCGCAACATAAGAATAAAGAACGCGCCATGAAAATTTTGCGCTCCAAACTCTACGAATACGAACTGGATAAGAAGCGGGCAGTGACCAAGAAGATCGAGGACAGTAAACTTGGCATCAACTTCGGCTCGCAGATTCGCTCCTACGTGCTGGCGCCTTATCGATTGATCAAGGACCACCGCACCAAAGCGGAAGTGGGAGATGTGGACCGCGTCCTCGACGGCGATTTGCAAACCTTCATTCACGCTTATCTGGTTCTGCGCCGCACCGAATCCGCCCCGGCATAGGAAACTCGCGCAGAGGCGCTGAGGCGCGGGGATTAGAGGCAAAAACAACGAAAAACCTACCACCGAGGCATCCGTGTTTCCGTGGTAGATTTTCCGGGTTTTGTTTTTCCTCCCTGACACCTCCGCGCCCCTGCGCGAGTTTCCTGGTGGGTTTTTTCTGTTTTGGTTCCCCCCTCCGCGTCTCCGCGTCTCTGCGCGAGTTTCCTGGTGGGTTTTCCGGGTTTGGTTTTTCCTCCCCGCATCTCTGCACCTCTGCGCGGGTTTCCTGGTGTTTTTTCTGTCTTGGTTTTCCCTCTGCGGCTCAGCGCCTCTGCGCGAGATTCCTGATGGGTTTTCCGGTTTTTGCAATTTCCAGCTAAACTAGCTTCCACCATGTCTCAGTCATCCATGGCCGTGACCGACACCCGCGAGCGCCTGATCGCGCGCGCCCAACGACTCGAATACCTGACGATTGCCTGGAATACCGTGGAGATGTTGGCGGCCGTTTTTGCCGGTGTCCTGGCCGGCAGCATGGCTTTAAAGGGATTTGGTTTGGATTCGGGAATCGAAGCCCTGTCTGGCGCAGCTCTTCTGTGGCGCCTGCGTCAGGACCGCGATCCCAAGCGTCGTGCCCATGCGGAGAAAACGGCGTTACGTGTGGTCGGTCTCAGTTTTGTGGTGCTGGCGCTTTACGTAGCGGAACGCGCCACCCACGCAATGGTGGCCCGGACACATCCGGCGGAGAGTTTGCTGGGAATTGCCGTTGCCGTGGCCGCTTTGATCGTGATGCCCTTGCTGGCGCACGCCAAGCGGCGGGTCGCCGTTGCCATACAAAGTGGCGCGCTCAAAGCCGATTCCCGCCAAAGCGAGTTCTGCGCCTATCTTTCGCTGATCCTGCTGGGTGGCCTGGCCTTGAACGCCTGGCAAGGCTGGTGGTGGGCCGATCCCCTGGCCGCACTCACCATGGCCGCCATGATCGGCAAAGAAGGCATTGAAGCCCTGACGGCGGAGAAAGACGCCCCCCGTTCCAAGTTTCGCGCTTCACGCTTACGATAAATCGTTCCCCGTCACCCGCCAGAACGCTGGTTACGATGTGAATCGTGAAACGTTCTTGGAACTCCGCGCCATTCCCGGCCCCGAAAGACTCGTATTTTACGATGGGGTTTTCCTGACGTGAAACGAGAAACGTGAAACGTGAAACGGTCGTCTCCGGCGGGCGACGGGGGACGGGAAACGGGGGACGTCTTTCCGCACCATTCCCCACCCCGAAAACTCTTATGTCACGATGGGTTTTCCTGGCGTGAAACGAGGAGCGTGGAACGAGAAACGTGGAACGTGAAACGGTCGTCTCCGGCGGGCAACGGGGGACGGGAAACGGGGGACGTCTTTTCGGTATTTACCCCAACTGCTGCTTTGATATATATTGCAATGAGCACGCCGGTTGTTGATATCGGCGAAGCGCAACACTCCTCAGTAGCTCAATGGCAGAGCACCCGGCTGTTAACCGGGGGGTTGTAGGTTCGAGTCCTACCTGAGGAGCCATTCTTTTCTTAGGCGTACAAATCCCACAAAACTGAACTTCACCGCATTCCGGCTCGCTGGCCTTGCCCCTGGAAGATGCCCGCACTCAGCCCCCTTGAATCCTTCCGGACCTTCGCGAATGACCCGCAACAATGCCTTCTTCTGCCGCTCGTTCCTATGGTCCCGCAGCCGGTCCAACTGAGCAGCGGCACCGAAAACCCGAGCAGCGAACCTGTCCCCACGTGCCGTGGAGCCGCGCCTGGAATCATAGCCGCCGGTGCAGGACCAGCACGGTCCGCCCCCGGTACATCCCCCCAAAGGACGACGCGCCCCAGCGGGGTAATGTCACTTACAATCGCGGTTTTAGGGGTTGATTTGGCGATGGGAGCACAAATATCTGTCATTCTGAGCGCAACGAAGAACCTGCTTTCTTGTGCACGCGCACGAAAACAGCAGGTCCTTCGGCCGCAAGCGGCCTCAGAATGACAGTTCACAGTGCTTCTTGTATCTGGTTAACCAAGGGTGTGGACACGAGCGGCGATTTGCAGTGAAATGGACGCGCATGCTCGTTGAGGCCAACATGAACACGATAACCAAACTCGTAGCCGCCGTCCTTCTCTGTGCTTTCAGTGTTGCCACCGGAATTGCGCAACAAACGCAGCCAGCATTCGATGCTGTTGCGGTAGAAGCCAAAGCATCGAATGGGGACGTGCCCTCAATGGTGCAGTTGGGCAAAGCATACTGGTACGGAAGAGGTGTCAGTAAAGACGTTGACAAAGGGCGTGTTTGGTTCGACCGGGCTTCGGCAAAGGGCTCGTTAGAGGCGCAATTGCTGTTGGGTGCTGCCTATTTTAGCGGAACGGATCTTCCTAAGAATCGTCAGGCTGCGGCCAAGTACCTGCTTCAGGTGGCTCAAGGGCAAAATACGGACCCCGGGTTCCAGAGCAGTCAGGCCTTCGCTCAGCTACTCGTCGCCCTGATGTTTAAGCAGGGGAATGGGGCCGAGCAGTCCGACGAAAAGGGACTCGAGTTCCTCAAGCTTGCAGCGGAAAACGGCAACTACACTGCTCAGTATGAACTCGCGTCCCTATATAACAACGGCACTGGCGGCGTCACGATGGACAAAGTGCATGCATGTGACCTGTTCGAGAACGCAGCCGACCAAGGGCACGTCATGGCGATGCACAACGTCGGTTACTGTTATCAAATCGGAGTTCGCGGCAAGGCGGATAACAACAAGGCCATCGCCTACTACACGAAAGCTGCGGAAGCAGGGAGTACCAGGTCGCAGGAGAATCTGGGCTTGCTGTTTGGTCGCGCGGGTAATGCTGAGAAAGCATACTTCTGGCTCCGGGTGGCGGAATCCAGAGGTGAGACGGAACTGAGGTCTATCCTCGACCAGATTGGCCCCGCGCTCCCACCGAAACAAGTCGATGCGTTGGAGAAAGAAGTCACAGCATGGCTGAATGCGCACCCGGCGAAGGAACCAGGGACTCAGCCTCTGTGGAAATGAGGCTCGCCATCTCGCGAAAGCAAAGCCGCGCAAAAAGCTGTTCTGGGCTCCGGTGTCGGGAGGATGCTGGCGAATTGGCTGGCAGCGGACAAATCGGGGTGGGTGATTCCCGAAAAAAGCGATGTTGGGCATCGATTCTTTTGGCATATTTCTGACCGCCGCTCTGGTTTCGTGAAGTAGCGTCGCATCTGACTTACATGGAACTCGATGATGTCCCAAATTGTCGGAGGTACCGTGAACAACCGCAATCATTCAGCCAAACGAAGGTTGCACCTCGTAGCACATCGCACAAAAACCTCGATGTCTGGTCTGTCGCCGAATTTCACAACCGTGGTCAGCGAAGGCATGCAGCGAATCGAGGATAACTGGGCGGCTTGCTTCGATGCGGCTGTTAAATCCATCGAAGCCAGTAAGCGCACTTTCGGTTTCGCGCTACCGTTCGTCTCCGCAATCGACATGGCAACCCATTGGTTCACCGTCTGCGGAGAAATGCAATTGAGAATGTTTCGCCTCATGGCGGAACAAACGAAGATAGCCGAAGCTTTCGCCATGGAAATGCAGCGGTCATTCAGCGTCGGGAGTGCGGCTTCTCATTCGGAGCCATTAGAGCGCAGCATGGACGTTGTGCTTGGTCGTGAGGTCGTCACTGAGGAGCAAGGGCGCACAGCCTCCCGGCCACCGGGTAAGATTGTGCCAATCCGGACGAAAGGAAAACGAAAGGTATTCTCCGCAGCCGCCTGAGAAAGAATTCCGCGCTGTGCGACCAGGCCAGGAGTTCAGCGGCGTCGTGAGCCACTCACGCGGTGGTAGCGGTTCAAGCGTGCCTGCTTCCGCGGCTCGTTCCTCTTGTCCCGCGGCAGCCACTTCCTCTTCCCGAGCCATTTATCCAGTCCAACTTGGCCGGCCACGTTCTCCCATGGGATATTCTGTCGGAGGGGCGCTGAAAAATGGCTTTGGTCTGGCTGGTCGAATGCAAAACTTGTCTGCAACGATTTCCCGTGCAGGCGCGTGAAAAAGTACCGAGCAAGAGCACCGATGCGCTCGTGCGCAATCCGGACGCCGGCTCCTTCGAGTGCCCTCATTGCCACGAATCCCATCATTACGGGACGGAGAAATTCATCCCCGGGGAAGGACGCATCGGCTGATGAAACCCCGCATCCAGGTTTGCAATCAAACTCGTTGGGGCGAAATGGCCGACATAATTACCAAGACGGAAGAGGAATGGCGACGGACACTTACTCCGGAGCAGTACCACGTTCTGCGGGACAAGGGAACGGAACGTCCTTTCACGGGAGAATACGCAAACACAAATACCCCTGGAGTTTATCGCTGCGCGGCATGTGAGCAGGAGCTTTTTCTCTCGGACACCAAGTTTGAATCCGGATGCGGATGGCCAAGCTTCTATGCGCCAACATCGCAGGACAACGTGGAAGAGAGCGAGGATTTAAGCCTCGGAGGCATGCGACGAGTTGAGGTGACCTGCTCCCGCTGCGGTTCTCACCTCGGTCATGTCTTTCCGGACGGACCACGCCCAACCGGGATGCGGTACTGCATTAACTCCGTTTCGCTGAAACTGGAGCCGAAATAGATTCCGGTGCCCGCACGCCTGCGTTTCGGAGTGCGTTGACCAAAGGTTCCGGCAGATGAACGACCTGAGCTGAGCCTCGATTTTCGGCAGTAGCGCAAGAACGCAGCCCTTCCCCGATGCTCGCGCGGGCCCATTGAGTCCTTCCTGGTTTTTTACTGTGGCGCGAGTTCGCCTGAGCGATACATAAATTTCCCTCCCGGCGCCGGATAAGGATGTCCCGCGCGAACCACCCGTGCTCGAAGTGCACATATCGGCAGCCCAATAGCCCAAGCGGCGAAGCCGCGCCCGGAATCATAGCCGGGGGTGGAGGGCCGGCACGGCCCGCAACCCCCGGTACGCCACCCAAAAAACGACGCGCCCAGCGGGGCGCGAGGGAACCTGAATCGGACATCTCCCTTCGACTTTGCCGGAAGTGCTCCCGACATTTTTCAAACAAACTGCCCGGATCAGGATGCCCCGCGCTACCAATAAGGAAACGAAATAAGGAAACGAAATGGTTGTTCTCCCGCCTTTTCACATTTAAGCTTGCGGATCATGAGCTTGGATAAGCTAGTTGCCATCATTCACCACACTCCCACGGACTGGACTGAGTCGAATAAAGCGGCCTTTGAAAGTTTGTTTGGCGCACCCAGTGGGCGCTTTCCAAAAGCGGCTGAGAAGACAATGACCGTTCGAGCGCCGGGAATGAGTCAGGACACCGGCGTTCCCTTCGCTGCTTACATACATCCGGCCAATCCAAAATCGGGTCCCTATGGCGGGTTGAGCTTCGTGATCTTCCCCGTACTCGAAGCCCCTTGCTTGATTGGCTTAGTAGTTGGAACCCAAGGTCTGGTCCCCGACGAAGCTGTGCTCGGCAGGCCAGGCCATGCGCGGAAGGCGAAGGCGATTAGCGGTTGGCTGAATCAGGAGTTCGGAAAGGGTTCCCAGGTGGCATGGGCCAAGCATGACCCAACTCGAACTGACACCGGAGTGCCAGACGAATTGCGCCAGAAGTGGCCAGAGTATAAGAGCGTCTTCGATCGCTACGGAAAGGAGATGTATGCGTTGTTCCGCCCCGGCTCTGATCAGAATGCGACCCGGGAAGCCGCTGCCGCCATGCTCGATCTGGTCTTTGCCGAGCGAGGGTACGCTCCGATTAAAGATGCACTGGCCGACAGCGAGACCATAAGGGCCAAATGGTTTGATCATCTGATGCCGGTCGTCGAAGCGGCCAAGGTGAAAGCCGTGCTCGACGATCGGCGTTTCGTTATTCTGCAGGGACCTCCCGGGACCGGAAAAACGAAAATGGCGATGGATCTGCTCGCCAAAGGATTCGGCGGGAATGGCAAGACCATTCAGTTCCATGCCAACACCACCTACGAGTCCTTTGTCGGCGGACTGGCCCCTGTGCACACCGATGGAACGCTCGGCCTGCATTTCAAACCTGTTGCGGGCGCCCTGATGGAAGCCGCAGACGCGGCGCAGAAGAATCCCCGGCCCTATTTGCTGCATATTGACGAAATCAACCGCGCTGATCTAAGTAAGGTCCTCGGCGAGGCCATTTTCTTGTTCGAACCCAAGACGGAGTCCGACCGGACCGTCGAGCTGCAATACGATTTCGGCGAGCCGTTCCACAAAAAGCTGTGGTTACCCAAAAATCTGTACATCCTGGGAACCATGAACAGCGCCGACCGCAGCATTGCCATTGTGGACGTGGCACTCCGCCGTCGCTTTGGGTTCCTCCCCCTTTGGCCCCAGATGAGCGTGGTAGAGAGCCACGGATGCGACCTGATGCAGAAGGCCTTCCGCGATCTAGTTTCCGTCTTCATTGAACACGCCTCCGAAGACGCATTCAACCTGATACCTGGACATTCCTATTTCATCGAGCGCGACGACGCCAAGGCCAGAGAGCGTCTGAGGATCGATTTGGCTCCGCTGTTGGAAGAGTACCTTTCCCAAGGATACGTTGGGGGGTTTGCCGAGCCTATCCGCAACTACCTGCAGTGGATACGGAGCCTCTAGTGCCGTCCCCTCGCAAGCAGAAAGCGCACTTTCGGCGTTGGTCCGTGCCGCTGACCGAGCACCCACCAGAAAGAGAAATCTGTCTGGAGCTGAATGACCATTCGGTGGTCCAGCATTCTGCCATCCGGTTCTTCGGCCTTGAACAAAGCCGCGACCCCTTTCCCCAGGCGGCCCGTCTCGCCGAACAGTTCGCGACCCAAAACCGCTCGATATTCTCGCTGTTGGATGCCCGGGTCGAAAACCATTACGACGGCAACGATCTCCTGCTGCGCGTCAGCAGTGGCGATCGAGTGGGGGCAGTTCCGCTCTTTTCGCCCACCCGGGGGACCCCGGATTACGGCTTGGTCGTCCAGCCCAGATTTCCCTGGCGTGGGATTGGTCCCATGCTGGCCGATATGGGCTGGCGCGTAGCGCCGACTCCGTTGAAATTGCCGTTGCTCCGCCGCTCCGAGCGCCGCGTGCCCGCATGGGTTTTGTCTTCCATGATTCTGGTACGGTTGCAAGCGCTGCTGGACGGATTAGTGCGGCGCTTCGAGAGCACTACCGCCATTCGCACCGCGCCACGCGGTCAGGTCGATTGGTCCAACTACGCCGAGGAGCAACTCCCGCGTGGGCACTTCCTGGCGGTCCCTTGCACGTATCCGGATCTGCGCGATGACCGCGTCCTAAAAGGCGCGATCCGCTTCGCCCTGGAACGACAACTTCGCGTGCTGCAAACCCAGGTGGAACACGGGGCCTTCGTTCATCGCCTCATCGACTTGTGCGAGCATTTGTTGAGAAAAGTCGGCGGAGTCGCCCCCGTGCTGCCGACGCCTAATATCTTTCAACAATGGATGCAGCGGCCTATGCGAACTAGTCATTTCCTGGAGGGCTTGCAAGCCATCGAGTGGACCGCCGATGAGCGTGGGCTCGCCGGCCTGAGTGATCTCGAAGGAATCCCCTGGACCATGCCCATGAACGACTTTTTCGAGGCGTTCGCCGAAACCGTCCTGCAGGTGGTCGCACGACGCCTGGGCGGACAGCTTAAGGTCGGCCGAAAACGAGAAACCACTCAACCCATCAGTTGGTCGCCGCCGTACCTGGGCTCACAAGGCTCGCTGGTGCCCGACCTATGGCTGGAGTGGCAGGATACGACGCTGATCGTGGATGCCAAATACAAGCGCCACTGGGAAGAACTGCAAGGTCATTCGTGGAGCGCCGTCGAGGACCAAGTCCGCGAAAGGCACCGCAACGACCTGTTCCAGGTCCTGGCCTACGGGAACCTGGCACGCACCCCGCGGATTGTCGTGTGCCTGGCCTATCCGTGTGCAACGGAACTGTGGAAAGACCTGCGCCAGACGCAACGGCTAATTCATCAAGCCGAAGTCTCCGCCGGATCACGCTCTCTGCACCTCTGGCTCACCGCCATCCCAATGGGCATGACGCCGCACGAGGTGGCAGTTCCCATCGAAGAGGCTTTGAGAAATGCGGTTTGTTAGCAGCTTTATGACGCGAGAAGCAAAGGATGCCCCCTGGGCGCGTGGACAGTGGCGGACATTCAGGCTGTCCCTGATTTTCGCAACTCAATCAGTAATTAGTAGTTAGTAATTAGCCGTTAGCCGGAAACGCATTTGTTCGTAGTGCAAGGTTTCGGAGGACGGCCCGACCTTGCTCGCAACTAGTGTAGCGCGTCAGGCAGATGGGCATTTATGTTCAAGCCAGCGTTGGCTAGATTTGAAAGGGCGCGGCTTCAGCTGTCTAGCCGCGCCGCGAGAGACGGCTATAAGCGGCTTTAGCCGCTGAGGAACATCGACCCTCAGCCGCTAAAGCGGCCTTTCCTAACAATCGGTTCGGCGCGGCTGAAGCCGCGCCCTTTCAAACACGCCGGCCTTCGTGGCTTTGATTTACGACGCAGTACCCTCGCAACTCGAAAACCAGCACCAAACTCCAAGCAACGAGCCGGGCAGGGCGTTTCCCGCATCCAACTCGCAACCGGTTTCTTAGCAGCTTTATGAGGCGAAAAGCAAAGGATAACTCCTGGGCGCGTTGACAGTGGCGGACATTCAAACCATTCCGGCTTTTTTGCCGGGTTTTTAAGAGCGTAAACTTTATCGAGGTTGCCTTCTCGGGCGCAGATTTGGCTCTTCGGCAGGAATGCCGGCTTCCGCGCCCGAAGACGTCGCAAGGCTCTGATGAAATCTGCATTCTCCATCGAAGTTCTGAAACAAGACCCGCGGGTAACGGTGCGACGGGATGGTACGCCCGACCCGGACGGGAGCTGCGTGGTCTATTGCATGCAACGCTCTCAGCGGGCGCTCGACAATCCGGCCTTGGACACCGCGGTGGCAGCCGCAAATCTGCTGGGTAAGCCTGTGGTGGTCTTCCTGCCGCTGATGCCCTTCCACCCGAACCCCAATTTGCGGCAGCTTGCTTTCTTCCGTCAGGGCATTGTGGACATCGCCAACGGCCTGGAGCGCCGGCGAATTGGTTTTGTTCTTCGACGCCATCCCGACCACCACCTGGTGAAGTTCTGCGATGAGGTCCGCGCGGCACTCGTGGTCGGCGATGAGAATCCTCTGCGCGAACCCGAGTCATGGCGGCGGAGAGTGGCGCGTCAGCTGCGCGTGCCGTTCTGGACCGTAGATAGCGACGTCGTTGTGCCCACGAAGCTCATGCTCAAGGAGCAGTTTGCGGCGCGCACCATACGCCCGCGCATCAAGGCGCATCTCGATGAATTTCTTGTTCCTTGTCTGAACCTGTCCGCACGCATCCCATGGAAAACCGGGGGAGTGGATTCCCTGCCGTCCGATTTCGATATCACCCAAGGCCGGACCCTGGACCGCTCCGTACAGCCGGTTGCGACTTTGACTGGCGGGACAAAAAACGGTCTGACTTTGCTGCGTCAGTTCGTGAGGGAACGGCTGCCGGGGTACTCGGAGCGCCGTAATCATCCCGAACTGGAGGGGACGAGCAAGCTTTCCCCTTATCTGCACTTCGGACACCTTGGGCCTCACACGGTTGCGCTGGCAGTTCGTAAAGCCAAAGTGCCTCTTGCGGAACGTGAGGCGTTTCTTGAGCAATTAATCGTACGTCGCGAGCTCGCGATCAACTTCGTGCGTTTCAATGCGAATTATGATGCGATCGAGTGCATGGAACCCTGGGCAGACCGATCCTTCGCCCAGCATTGCGGCGATCCGCGGCCGGTCACCTATCGCGAGCGGCAGTTCGAGAACGCCGAGACCCACGACCCATTGTGGAACGCAGCGCAGCGTCAGATGGTAACGACCGGCTGGATGCACAACTACATGCGTATGTACTGGGCGAAGAAAATACTCGAGTGGAGCCCGTCGGTGGCCGCGGCTTTCCATACCGCATTGCGCCTGAATGACCGCTACCAGCTTGATGGACGCGATCCCAACGGTTATGCCGGCGTGGCGTGGGCGATTCTGGGCAAGCACGACCGCGCCTGGCCGGAGCGGCCAATCTTTGGCAAGGTGCGATACATGTCATTTGCCAGCACCTCGCGCAAGTTCGATAGCAAGCGTTATATAGAGCAGGTGAGTGCCCTTGGCGCATGAATAACACTTTCTGTCACTTGCCGTAAGGCCGTCCATGGCCGCACACAGGGGCAGACAGTTGTCGAATTTTTTATCGTCTTTTCAACTCACGCCCCTGCTGCTTGTGATAAAAATGGTCGCGTCGATATCGGCCCCGGACGCTTCCTTAGAACGAGGCTCCGCTTCCCAACGGAAATCCTGAACCAGCTCACTTGAAAGGTGAACATATGGCAACTTCACGTGCGGGCTTTTCCAAGGACTTTTCCCTCGACACAGGCATTTTCACAACCGCCAAATTATCCCTCGGCGCATCGACGGACGCCAACGCCATCGAAGCAATCGTCGCCAATGGCGTTTTTCCAAATGGCGATATCCAACTCGGCCATATCTCGTTTTCGGCGGATACCGGAAAGGTGTCCTTGAAGCCAGAAGCGGTTGCCGGAGCCTCGGTAAGCTTTGATCTGGCGGCGTCGGCGCAGGCCGGAGCCGGGATTTACGGCAAAGCCGCCGATGCCATCAACGCTCTCCAGCTATCCGATGCGCCGTCTCTGGGGATCGCTGACGCCACGGGACAACGCTATTTGCTCATGGACTGCGGATACACCGCGTCATTCTCGGGAACCGCATCGCACCCCGTGGGACTGCTGGGCACGGTCAGCTTCGGCGTGGACGCCAAGCGCGACTCGCTTTATGCCATCCTGCATCGCTTCCCGGCGACTCAGGGCGCCCACGACGTGATCGAAGATTTCGTTGCCAGTTGGCGCCTGCCGCGTCACGTCGCCTACGTCGGGCACGATGTAAATCTTAAACCCGGAACCTGGCTGCTGGTGGAGGTCGACGGCTCGTTAGGGCTCAAGCTGGCAACCACCCTGGGATGGAATATTAGCTTCGCCAAGGATGCCAAGTTGCTGGGGGTGACGCACGATCTCAGCGCAAAAATCGACGCCAGTCTGACGGCGAACCTCGGCTTTAACGTCAGTGGCGACTACATCCTGGTCGTAAGCCGCGAGGATACCACTCCCGTGGTGCGCCTCCGCTTGCACAAGCAATCGAGCAAGGGCTTGGATTTCGGCTTCAACCTGAGCGTGGGTGTAAAAGGAGCCGATCCTCAGCTTCCCGCTAATTTCGATGACTTCATCAAGGGCACCTTCGGCGTGCATGGCTTACAGGTTCTGAACGATTTGCGTCAATGGACCGATCCCACATCCGATATCGGCCAGAAACTCGCCGGTCTTGCCGACCAGACAGCGCTCGATTTATTGAAGAGCACGACGGGCCTCGATCCGTCCGCCGAATTTGATAAAGCCAAGCAAATCGTGGCCAATGCGCTAACCACGTGGACCAGCTTGCCGCAAAAGCTCTCGTCGATGCTCTGGACTTTTTTGGGGCAGAAGCTGAACCCGGGCATGGTTACGGAGTTCAAGACATTTCTTGCCGATCTGGCGGATCCGAAAACCGGCGCCGATGCTCTGGCAGAAGCGCTCCAGAAGGCGACCTTCGGGGACACTCCGCAGGGCCAATTTCTCGAAGCCATCGCCGACAACGGATTGCTGGCACTGGCCAACGACCTGGAACCGGTCAGTACGGAAGCCAGCAAGGTTCTCGACATTTTGAATGGCGGCATCCTGGCCAAGCTGCAGGCGTTTATCAACCAGAAACTGAATTTGGACCAGTTCCGCAACGCGGTCAGCGACGCCGACTTTAATAAGATCGAGCAATGGTTACAAACTCGCCTCGGCAACTTCCTGGATAAGACGCTCGGCCCGGACGATCTGAAAGACATCCAAAAGGCAATCAAGACACTCGATACAAAGGTTGGAGACTATTACACCACCGCGGTCCAGGCACTGACGAAGCGCTATAGCCTGGATTTCGCGGCCACCTATCAGCAGACCACTACCGGCACGGCACTCATCGATGTCAACTTCGACCTGTCGGTGGCCGCGGCGGCCGCGCGCTTCGCCGAGGTGGTGGCACAAAGCAATCTGGACAATCTTCTGACCCAAGGCACCACGGGCGTGACGCTCAACCAAGCCACCCTGACGCACGACATCAAGCGCCAGGGCTCAGTCGAGCTGCACATGCCTTTCTTCGATTTCAGCAGCACGCACGTAAACGACGCGATGGTTACGCTGACGGCCGAAAATCAGGGAGCCCGGCTCCTGCTTTACCAGATTGCCGGCCAGGACAAGGTAACGGTTGCCAACCGCGCCGCCAGCCAACTCTCGGTGCTGGCCTCACTCAAGCTGCAACCGGGACAGCCGCCGGAGTTCGCCTCCGATGGATCGATCGCCTACGAGATGCGCCAAGTGAAAGCGGATATGCGCCCACTCGATCTGGAATCGCGCACCGACGCCTTCATCCATGAATATCTGGACGACCTGTTCCACGGCGGAGACGCCTCGGTGCGGGGCTTCTACACGGATCTCGACAACGCCCTTACCGCCGCGACCAACAATCGCAGCAATTATTTGGGAGACATGGCCTTGTCCATGCAGGTATCCCTGCAAGCCGCGGCGCTCGGTGGTTGGTTCCAACTCCGTAGTCCCAGCCAACTGCGTGCCGACAAGATGCAGCTTTCGCGGGCATTGCAAGCGGCGTGGAAAAGCTTACTGCCGGCGCTCTATTTTCAGGACCTCAGCCAATATCAGTTCAACGAATCGGTCGCCGCACTCCTGGTGTGGTCCTCTCTGCCGGTTTCGACCAGCATTGATTTTGATGACTCCACGATCAACCAGTTCAACACCGACAAAGATGTTTTTTGGGATTGGCCGGACGTCGATCTGCGCCGTGCCGTGGCGCGTGACTCGCATACGGTGGCCACGCTGGCGGGAAGGCTGGCGGGAATTCAGGCTCAGCTTGTGGCGGAGGGGAGCCGGGATGCGGGGTTCTTTGCGCCCTCCATGGCCGGCCACATGATCGAACTGGCGCTCGACGCCACAGGAGACGTGTTCCTTAAATCTTTGCTCTTTACCGAAGCGCAACTGGTGGGTGGCGCCACCGATGCCTTAACGCAAGTGGCCGCCGCACTGACGAAGGTGGCGACCGCTCCCAGCCAGGCGATTAAGGCTCTCGCCAAGTTCGCCGCGGACCTCAGCGATACATTCAACCAGCGGATCAGCAACGTCTACTCCGGCATGTCGGGCCGCGTCGTCGGTCCCATGCTGTTGCTCGAGTCCTCGCGTGCGCTGGCCTCAGTCAGTGCTCAGCCCGAGGCGATGCTAACCCTGTACGCTCTCAAATCTGGACACACGTTCGACCTGGGTACTTTTGTCGATGGAAAAACACCAGGGCAAAGTGAGGTCGCCCTTACGCAAACGCTAGTAAGCCTGAAGTAATGTTCGCCCGGGAGCGAAGGCGAGCGTGCTCGCCTCCGCTCCCGGGCTTTTGAAGAACTGCGTGGTCAAGCTTTGATGTTGCTCGGCGCAGTCCTTGATTCGATCTGCGACGATCCGCGTTGATCTGCGGCTAATGTTGTTGTTTTCCTCTGTGTCCTCGACGCCTGCGCTCAGCGCAGCCGAAGGGGCTCTCTGTGGTGGACACTTTCTAGTAGAATTCGAGCAGCAACTTAAGAATCCACGTATTTTCCGGGGCGCCCATGCTGCTAAGCACTCGTATAGTGGCTTACATCATTGATAGCCTTTGGGGTATCTTCCTCCTCTATTGGCTGCTGCATGCTTTTGGCAACAAGAAGACCGTCTATCGGCAAAGCCGTTGGACGCTAGTGCTTTATCTCGCCATCACCGCCGTTTTTTTTAGAGCCGTCCTTCATGCCCCGCGTTTGCGCATGCGCATTCTTCCCCACACCTTCGCCGTGCAAATCGCCGGCATTCTGATCTGTGCCGCGGGAATTGGCTTATCAATCTGGGCGCGCCGCGTGTTGGGAACCAACTGGAGCGGCATTCCCACGCTGAAGGAAGGACACGAGCTGATCCGCGAGGGACCCTACCGGTGGGTGCGCCATCCCATATATACCGGCTTGCTGCTGGCAGCCACCGGTACGGTTATGGCTTTAGCGCCCACGTTGCGCGGCTTGGCCCTGGTCCTATACGTCGGGATCGCAATGCGGTTGAAATCGCTGCACGAAGAGAAGATTATGCTTCGACAGTTCCCGGCCGAGTACGCGGCCTATCAGCGCGAGGTCAAAGCTCTGATCCCGTTCCTCTATTGACTCCGAACGCCGTGGATCACAAAATCGCAGGATTAGTCGCCGGATTTTATGGCGGCGACAAACTCCGCCAATCGGTCGTACCACGCGGCCTGGTCGGCACGGGTGAAGTGGGCGTTGGCCCCGCTGGGATTGGGGACGACAAAGATTCTGGTTGTGCCGATGCGCTCCGGTTGCGGTCCCAGCGCGGGAAGGGCGGCGCTGCCCAAGGCGATGCGTTGGAATGGGCGGTAACCGGTCAGACCATGGAAACAAGCCACCCGCGGCGCGAACTGTTGCAATTTAGCCAGCAGGAGCGGCACCGCCTCTTCAAATTCTCCCGGCCCAAGCTGAGACACATTCACCGTGGGCCGCTTAATCACATCGGTAAAGCCGATTCCGAAACGCGGCAACTCAACGTCGTGCTCGGGCCGCAGCAGGTCAACCTTCAGCGCTCGCCGTGCCCGCGCGCTTAGTTTGGAGTGCGACAGGGCGGTCCAAAAACGGTTCGTAGCCCGGGCAAAATAGTGCCCACGCTCCACCGAGTACAGGCTGGGATTGATTCCCACGAACACCACTTCCAGCTTCGGCGCCAGTAAATCGGGCAAGCTGCGAACTGGAATTCCCACCGTTGGATGTTGTGTCTTCACCGAGGCCCCTTCCCTTCACAGTTGCGAGTGGCGAGTTGCGAGCATGGCCGGCCGCCGGAAACACCCACCACGGAGACACGGAGGCACGGAGGACACGGAGTTATTGAATTATCGACCCCAGAGGGCGAACAACGTCATTTCTGGCTAATTGTTAATTGTGGGACAAGGAACCACAAATATCCTCCCCCGTGCCCTCCGTGCCTCCGTGTCTCCGTGGTGGATGTTTCCGGTAGTGGATGTTTCCGGTTGATCCTGGAACCGCCCCACCGTATGCTGTCCTATATTCCTCGTCAGCGGACGCCGAGAAAAAGCCAGTTGATTACAAGAAGCGCAAGTCGCTTTTGGTCCCCATTTCCGAACGGTTCTCCCGGCCAAGCTCGTTGGTCAAAACTTCTGGCATTCCTGCGCCGCTACTTGTGGAATCGCTATTTCGCCTTCCTGGTCTTCATGCTGGCCTTCGCGGAAGGTCTGGGCCGGATGAGCGAATTGCCGGCGATCTGGCCGCATCTCCTCACTGAAGTGCCCATCCTGCTGGCTCTCTACTGGGCGTTCAATTTTGTGCTTCGGCCGGGAAGACTGGCGCCGTACATCGCTGCCGCGCCCCTGGCCCTGGCCTATATCGCCTACGATCTCTTCTTTCTCGCCTACGGGAGCGTTTTCCGCATTATCGACTTCCAGAACCTGCCGGAACTGATAAAAGTTCTGCCGCACCGATGGGAGGCGGGGCTACTGCTGGCCCTGGCTCTACCGGTGGTCCTGGTGCTCAGCTTCCTCGATTACCGCAGGTACTGGCGGGCGGTGGGGATTGCCGGACTGGCGGCCGTCCTGGTTACGACTGTGGAGTTATTACCCGGAGCGGTCCTCTCCGGACTCAATCTGGCGGGTCTCAAGGTGACGGTGTTTTCCGATGTGGAAAGCGTCGACGACAATGGCCGCCTCACGATGGTGCTGTACTTCGAAGCGCGGCGGCGGAAGTCGCTGGCGGATGTTTCCCGCTACCAGGATCGCGGCAATTACGCCGGGGCAACCCGCGCGGCGTCGGACTTTATACGGCAGCGCGGCAACCGTCGCAACGTGCATCTGGTCGTCCTCGAGAGCTGGGTCGATCCCACACTGTTCAATGCTGTCGCCTTTTCGAAAAGCCCGCGCCACCCCGACTTCGCCAAACTGGTCGGGGATAAACAAGGATTCTCCATTTCGCCCGTCTTTGGCGGCGGCACCGCCCAGGCCGAATTCGAGGTGCTTTGCGGAGCCCCGGCTCTGCACAAATTTTCCAGCATCGAATTCGACGACTTCACGGGGAAAGCGGCGGGCTGCATGCCCCGCATCCTCGCCCAGGCCGGCTATTCGACCATGGCCAGCAACTCCTTCGAGCCTAACTACTTCAACGCCACCAAGGCTTATAGCGGGATCGGATTTGAGAATATATACTTCCCCGTCGAGTATGCCAACGTGCGCGCCACGTACCTCACCATCGGCGACGAGTCGGAAGACGAGGGATATATTTTCGACGGAGACTTGTTCGACCAGAATCTGGGGTTCGTCGCCAAGACCTTACGGGAAAACCCGGGCCGGCCCCTGCTGAATTACGTGCTGGGAATTTACGGCCATGCGCCCCACGATATCGATACGCAGCGGCGGCCGCTGGTGCTATCGGTCAACACGTCACATCGCGACCAGCAACTGCTGCGGGCCTCGAATCAATACTGGTATCGAACCCAGGCGATCGCCCACTATGTCCGCGCCCTGATTAAACTTGATCCCCAGAGCCTGATCGTCATTGTCAGCGACCACTTGCCGCCACTCGACGAAGGCGAGAAAAGCTACCAGGACTTTGGCTACCTGAACAACGTCACGGACGCCAAACACTTGAACCGCATCCTGGTGGTGGAGGACGGCAAGGTGGTGCGGCATAATCTCATCCACCACTATGACGTCCCGTCGCTCATCTACGACTACCTGACCAACCAGAGCTTCTGCGCGAAAAACGATTGCGTTCTGTCCAGCTCGGAGCGCGAAGAAAAGTACATGTACCTGATGGCTCACGCCGTCGGGGTGCAGTAGAGCATTCCCGTGAACGCCATGAAAACACGCTGTCCCTGGGCCCAGAGCGAAGCCAATATCCTCTATCACGACACGGAGTGGGGGGTCCCACAACATGATGACCGGGTGCTGTTCGAGTTTCTGATCCTGGAAGGCGCCCAAGCCGGCCTCAGCTGGTCCACGATTCTACTCAAGCGCAAAAACTACCGCCAAGCGTTTGATGGATTCGATCCGGCGCGGATTGCCAAGTACAACGATGCCAAGATTGAGAAGTTGATGACCAACGCCGGCATCGTGCGCAACCGATTGAAGATCAATGCGGCGGTGCGGAACGCCAAGAGCTTTCTCGCGGTACAGCAAGAGTACGGCACGTTTGACCGGTACATTTGGCAGTTCGTGGACGGCCGTACGCTGCGGAACCGGTGGCAGTCCATGGCCCAAGTTCCCGCCCGCACCCCGGAAGCTGACCGCATGAGCAAGGATCTCTTGCGGCGAGGCTTCAAGTTCGTGGGACCAACCATCTGCTATGCGTTCATGCAGGCCGTCGGGTTGGTGAACGACCATCTGGTTTCGTGTTTCCGCTATCGGGAGCTGAGTAGTTAGTGGTTAGTAGCTAGTAGCTAGGGGCCGACGGTCTGCGCTTTGCGTGGCTGGGAACGCGGGCTGCCAGCCCGCACCGGCTCAGGCATAACCACGGAAGGCACGAAAACTCACGGAAGCGACGGACGAGGCGACAAACTCTTTTCCGTGCTTTCGGTGAGTTCCGTGGTTAAGATTCCGGAATGCGGGCTGGCAGCCCGCGTTCCCAGGAAACGGCGGTTTAATCCGAGCGTCGTCCTCGCACGATAGGCGGGCGGTTCGGCTTTGCGGCCGGGGATGGGGGCGTGCTTTCCGCGGCTGTCTGATGCGGAATTGGGGACTGGGCATAGTTCGGAGCCGCGGCACCTTGCACGAAGGCTTCTATCTCCGCAATCGGCGGCTTTCCCATGACGCCCTCGGCGGGAAACACCCCGGTGCGGGTGGTGATGAACAGTTGGGCATGTCTGGCGTCGACGGCAATCGTTTGATTGAATCGTTTTGCGACCTTTGCGGTGACATAGTCGGCAGTCTCCTGATAGGTCTGACGTTCCAGCACAATCGCCAGGGCCGGGCCATCCCAGCGAAACAGTTTGTCGCCAGGCTTAAGCTGGGGATGCAAATCCTGCGCGCAGCGGCGAAGCACCTGATTCCCCGCTTCGTAGCCATAGGTGGAGTTAATCGATGACAAATGCTCCAGTACGACGACGGCAAGGAACACGGGAGCGTGACCCGGTTGAGCAAGGACATTGCGAAGACGTTCTTCCGCGCCGGGCCGGTTGGGCAGCCCCGTCACCGGGTCCACCGCCTGTACCGTCGGACCCGCAATGGTTCCGGCCTGGATTACAGCGTTCAGTTCCGAAATACTTTGGTCGTATTCCTGCCTCTGGCGTTCGATTTCGTCGTGCAGTTTGGCGATACAACTGGTAACACAGGCGCCAATCGCCGAGATATCGGCGGAGAGCGCTTGTTCGAGGTCCTTCTTGATTTCGGACATGCGGCTGAACGATTGCCGGAACGCCTGAACCAGCGACTCCAACTTCGTCTGCAAGCCCTGGGTCAGCGCACTTGGAAGGCTGATAGCCTGAGTTGTCATTCCAGATATTCCCCGCTTCACCGGTAGATGCACGCCGTTCCGGTTTTCACCGAAGACGCGCTGCTATTCCCTGTCAGCAGTATACGGCCCTAACTTAACCTGAGGGGAGATCGATGATAGGTCACCGCCTGAGCGCTTAAGCGGTGCGCTTTAAATCGCGTGGCGTGTTCAAGACTTCCTTTATTTTTTGGAGCAGTTCAGCCGCTGAATAAGGCTTGGGAAAGACGGCAAACCCTTGCAGCGCTTCTCGATACTTAAGCCGCTCGTCATCCAGCAGGCCGCCCAGCATTAGAACCTTCATCGTTGTGCACTTGGTGCGCAAATACTTGGCTGCCTCATGCCCCGGCAACCCCTCGACGTAAGTGCGGGTAATCAACAGATCAGGCGAGTATTCCTTTAACCGCTCAACCGCTTGTCCCAGATCGCCGGTGGCCAAGACAATAAATCCCTGTCGCTCCAAAGTGTCTTGCAGAACGGAACGAACGATGGGGTCGGAGACCAAAAGCAGGATTGTCGTTTTCATCGCCGTAGCCATGGAAGAGTTTTCCGCCACAAGTCATTCCTTTCGCTAACTCCCAGATGAATGTCCTGATGAGTTAACCACCCTGGCCAATCCCGGGCCTGTTGTAATGGATGCGGGATGGGTTAGCCGGGCTTGAGCAAGCCCGACAAAGGGCTGGAAACGCTGGCTGGCAGCCTAATGTTTGAACCGCTCAGTTACCGGTGATGGTGCGGAACTCTCCGGTGGCGGAGAGCTCCGCACGCCCGCGACTGGAATTCAGATCGTATTCCGTCGTGACGATAGCCTTTGAGCTATAAAACTCTAGCGTTCGCCCGCCGGAGTCTGGGCTGGCTGCTTCACAAACTCGAAAGTGCATGCGCGGCCTACAATGCCGAGACCTTCGTTCCTGGTGCCGGTACCTTCGGTTTCCCGGAATTGAGATTTGATATCGTAGCTATACTCCTCGCCCTTGTGGGCGAAGACTCCACGGGAATATTGCCGGGAAGCGACGATGCCGGTGGCCGAGAGCTTGGCGTGGCCGTCGGCCGCGATCTTGCCTTCGATGAGCAGGTAACCGGGTTCTCCCGCTATGCCATGCTCTCCGCGGAAATTGCTGTTCTGGATGACGCTTTCAAACTGCCAGGTGTAACCCTCGGTATTCCCTTTCGGCGGACAGGTGAGTTTGGTGTGCCAATTGCCGTCGAAGCGTTCTCCCGCTATAGAAACGATAGGCAAGAACATCAGAGCGCATACTACGAGAAGTAAAAGTGCTTTCCGCATAACATTCCCTCCGTGGCGCGGAATGTTAGCACAGCCGGGGGCAAAGGTGCACGAGACCCTTCCCTATCTCATTTCTCGTGGTCCAGCACATTGGCCGCCTCTAAACCGCGGATCAGTTCTCCGAGCAATTGTTGCAGGCGATAGAGGAAGGAATAAAACCGCAACAGTTCATCGCCGCTATAGGCCAGGGTGGCACGGCTCTGGCGGGCGGAGGCCAGGTCACCATCCAGTTGTTCCAAAACCGCCTGGAGCGGGGGGACCGCTACCCCGGGATGGTCGCATAAATCGTCCACAATCCCTCGCATGGCGCCATCGATGGCGCTTACCACGTCGGCCAACGAGCGCTCCATGGTGCGATGGAGAGAATCCTGCGCCATGGCGCGCGCGGAATAATTGATTCCCACGATGTGCTCGCGCGTACGTTCGGCGGAGCGGTGCAAATGTTCGAGCATGGCATCGGTGTCGCCCGGTTCGCGTTGCACATCCGCCAGCAACTCACCGTTGCGCCGCGAGCGGGCTTTGGCCGCTCCAATGGCGCGTTCGATGGCCTCGGCATCGCCTTGTCCCTCGACACCGGCCATGACCATCGCGAACAAGGCCCGCAAATCGGTGTAGGTTTGCACCAGAGACTTGCGCAGCGCATGGCGCGCGCGCGAGGGCCACAAAAGACTCACCGCCAACGCCACCACAATGCCAAGAGCGACTTCCATAAAGCGGTCGGCGCCAGCATGCCAGGCCGATGGCTCTCCCAATAGCATGACGATCGCCACCGTGACGCCCGCCAAGCGCTGACTCTGCTTCAAGCCCACCAGGCTGCATATCAGCATGGTCAGCACCGTAGCCAGGAACAGGGCCGCGAAGTTGTGTCCGGCCAGGCGGAAGACAACCGCTCCAATCAACGCGCCAATGGCCGTGCCCACCAGGCGACTGGCGCCGGCGCCAATGGAGCGTCCCAGGTTTGACTGCATTACGATGATGGCCGAAATGACCACCCAGTAACCGTGATGGAGATGAAGCGCCTGATAGACCACCAGGGAGAGGGCCGCGGCCACCCCGGTCTTCAGCGGATTCGTTATGTCGCGCCGCAGCCGTTCCAGCGCGCGCGAAACCCACGACGCCGGCGCCGTGATTGCCGGTTGCTCTAAGGATGAGGTCGAATTCTGGATCACACCTTATTCTCTCATTCGGGCTGCCCGTTTCCTCCGCCGCCGACGCCCACTCCTTAGACAGCCTTCAGGGGCTAAAAGCCCTCCATATTGCAAACGCTTACGGCACGACTAAAGTCGTGCCCTGACACAAACCTGGGTGTCCGGCAAACAATTGTTCTCCTCTGTGATCTCCGTGCCTCCGTGTCTCCGTGGTGGGTGTTTTCCGCACAACTCGCAACTCGCGACTCGCGACTCGCTGATATGTTGGAAGGATGGAGTCCGCAATCGGAATTGATTTTGGCACCACCAATAGTGCCGTGGCTATGGCCGATAAGCTCGGTCATGTGATTACCGCTCGTTTCGCCGGGAGCGGCGAAGAAGTGGAGACTTTCCGCTCGATCCTGTACTTCGCCCCTCCCGTCCGGACGCCGCGCCGGCCCATGGCGGCCTATGCCGGCCCGGAGGCAATTCATCAGCACCTGCATGCCGATAGTGGCGGCCGGTTGATTCAGTCGATCAAGTCCTACCTGGCCAGTTCCACGTTGCGCTATACCAACCTGTTCGGGCGCAACTATCGATTTGAGGAGCTGGTCGCCTACTTGTTGCGGTCGCTTAAGGAATCGGCGACGCGCGCCGGAATACCCCTGGGGAACAAAGCGGTGGTGGGACGCCCGGTTCGTTTCGTAGGCTCCAAGAGCAAAGCGGACGATGATTATGCGGTAGGACGGTTAAGGGAAGCTTTGGCGCTGGCGGGAATTAGCGATGTGCATTTTGAGCTGGAGCCGGTGGCGGCGGCCTATTCGTATGAAGCGCGATTGAATCGGGACGAACTGCTGCTGGTCGCCGATTTCGGGGGCGGCACCACCGACTTCAGCTTGATTCGCGTGGGCCCGCAAGCGCGCAAGTTGAAGAGCGCGCAAGACCGTATTCTGGCCAATGGCGGATTGGGCATTGCGGGAGACGCCTTCGATGCGAAATTAGTTCGCCATTTGGTCGCGCCCCTACTGGGCCGGGGTTCGCTCTACCGGCAAATGCACAAGACGGCGATCATGCCCAACTGGCCTTATTCCAAGCTTGAGCATTGGCACCACCTCTCGTTCCTGAAATCCAAGGAGAATATGGACGCGCTACGCTCCTTACGGGTACAGGCGGTAGAGCCGGAGAAGATCGAGAATCTTATTCTGCTGATCACCGAGGATCTTGGCTTCCAATTGCACAGCGCGGTTCAGCGCACGAAATTCGAACTTTCGCAGCGGCAGGAATCGCTGTTTTCTTTCCGGGTGCCGGGAATCGAGATTTCCGGAACGGTAACCCGCCCACAGTTCGAAGACTGGATTTCGGAAGAACTCCACGCCATCCAGCAGGGCATCGAGGACGTGCTGCAACAATCCGGAGTCAAGCCCGCGGAGGTGGATCGAGTGTTCCTGACCGGCGGCAGCTCCTTCGTTCCCGCCGTGCGCAGCTTATTCGAGCAACGCTTTGAAAAAACTCGAATCGCCGGCGGTGCGGAATTCACCTCGGTAGCCGAAGGCCTCGCCTTGCGGGCACGGGACTTGCGCAGGAAGAATTCAGAATCTAGGAGTTAGGAGTAATCTTTATTTCACCGCAGAGGACGCGGAGGTCGCAGAGGGAAAAAAGCAAAACCACAGCCGCGGATTAACGATGATAAACGCTGATCGAGAAGATCTTTATTTGCTTGATCTGTGTTCATCGGCGTTAATCTGCGGCAAAACGGCTTGGCCTTTTTTGCTCTTGATTCCTCTGCGCCCTCCGCGTCCTCTGCGGTGAAATTCTAGAATTTTGCATGCAGAAGTTAGGCGGCCCCCACCTTCTAACTCCTAACTCCTAAATTCTAACTTCTGAATTACACCCACTCCCCGTTGCGCATCAGCGGTTCGACAGCACCGGATGCCGTGATGCCATCGATATCGAGTTGGTTCGACCCGATCATCCAATCCACGTGGATCAGGCTTTCGTTTGCCCCCTTGGCGGCCAGTTGTTCGGGAGAAAGCCGGTCGCCATCGCGCACGCAGGAGTTGTAGGCTTGCCCCAAGGCAATGTGGGAGGCGGCGTTTTCATCAAACAGAGTATTGAGGAAGGTCAATCCACTATGCGCAATGGGTGAGGAATGCGGGACCAGCGCCACTTCGCCTAGACGGCGCGCGCCTTCGTCGGTCTCGATGAGTTTTTGCAGCACTTCCTGGCCTCGGCTGGCACGAGCCTCGACAATGCGCCCTTGTTCAAAGCGCACGTGGATCCCTTCGATCATGGTACCCAGGTGGGAAAGAGGCTTGCTGGCCGTTACCGTGCCTTCCGCGCGATCTTTGTGCGGAGTGGTAAACACTTCCTCGGTCGGAATATTGGCAAGACCATAGATGCCGTTGCCCGCCGTGGTACCCCCGCCCATCCACAGATGGTCATCGGCCAGCCCGAGGCGAAACTCGGTTCCGGGCCCGCGGTACTGTAACGCGGCATAGCGCTTTTGATTGAGCCACTCCGCCCGCTTGTGCAAGCCGGCATCGTGCTGTTGCCACGCGGTGACGGGATCGTCGCTATTGATGCGCGAGGTCGCAAAAATGGCGTCCCATAGTTTGGCGATTGCCACTTCCGGCGCGTCTTCCGGAAACATCGCCGCGGCCCAGGAGGGCGTGGCGCCGGCAACGATGGTCCAGTTGATCTCGTGCCGGGTAATGAACTCGAGCGCCGGGCGATAGGCTTGGGAGACAGCGCGGTTGGCTCGTCCGACCTTGTCCGGATCCTCATTGGAAAGCAGCAATGGATCCGCGCCGGTAATCGCCAGCCGCGCCGCACCGCTCTTGTAGGCCGCGGCCAAGCCGTCGTACAACCACTTGGGGGCGCAATCGAAACTCTCATCGGGAGCGAAACGGTAGCGCATCAGCGCCGCTTCGTCATCCGCGTAAAGCGTCGTGACCAGGGAAGCTCCCGCCCGATAGGCCTGCTCCGTAATGCGCCGCGCCAGCGCCAGTGAATCCGTCGAGGCGGTGATCACCAGTTGTTGCCCGGCTTGGAGGTTCAGGCCTACTCGAACGGCCACTTCGGCCAGATGATCGAGTTTCTGTTGGTGAGTCAGTTGTTCCGCAATCAGCGCCACATTGGTCATAGCCTAGTTTAGAATATGGCCGCCGCGATTCAGTTGCAGAGTGGAAAAAAGTTTCCGGTCGTAACAACACAGCAGGTTCTTCGCTTCGCCTCTCCAGAAACTCTTTTGCAAACCCTATAGCTTCGGTGGGCACGCCATTGAGGGTAGCGCCGGCGTCTCGCCGGCTGTCGGTGCGGCCGTCCCGGCCGCACCAGTACATGCAGCAAAGCCCTGTGGGCGAGACGCCCACAGGACAGCCGGCGAGACGCCGGCGCTACATCGCGCTAGGCGCCGGCGGAGGCCCCGACCAGTTCCAGAAACTCGTACACCATGGGGCTGGTACAGACTTCGTAGTAGCGGCGATCGGTCCAATTCTTGAGGACGAATTCGCGAGCGTCGATGTGCGGGACGCGCGCTTCGCGTACGGCTAATTTGTGAACGATCCCGGGGGCGACCGGCACAGTGCCGGTACAAATCCGCACATTGCCTTCGTCCCACAAGGTGGGCAGGGGCACATCGCGGGTGGCCAGCGAAATCTCCTGTTGCAACTTCAGGAATGCCGGTTCGTCCATCACGATGCCGCCAATGTTATAGCGGATCAGAAACTCCTCGGGCTGGCCGGCGGTATCGGCGTCGTCGATGGTCTGGAAGGCAAAGACATTGAATACGGTCTCCACCCCCGCGCAGAAGCGCCGCGCGCTCTTGCTGCAGGAGGAAAGCCGGTCGCTGGCATTTAAGGCGGGAGAAATCATGACGGGAGTGGTCCCATCCATCAGGTACATAGGTGCGGTGTCCTGATAAGAGATCCCGATGCCCAGCTCCAGGGTTGGCAGTCCCGCCTTTTGCGACTGCTGATTGTAACCCCGTACGATTTCGATGATCTCCTTGGCCAGCACACAGGCGCGTCCCACGCCCAACTCCGGCTCACCTTCGCGCTCAAAGAGCGCCAGGATCATGGCATCGCCTTCTAGAAACAGCTTCTGGGCCTCGTATTTGGGCAACAGTTTATTCACCGGCTCGTAGAAGTTCAGGCTGAAGTAGGAAGCGGGATTCAGTCCGCGCTCATATAACGTTCGCGTCAATTGCGTGGAATCGCGAATATCCGCCTTCAGGATCACATGGTGAAGAATCTTTGGCTCCGCCGGTTTTTGCTCCTCGTTCAGCAGAAACTCATAGAGGGTGTGATTAATGGCCGAAAGCTCGCGGAGCTTATCGGTAGTGATCAGGTTGACCGTATCCAGGCCGGAGTTCAAGGCCTCCAGGCGGCGCAGGTCGCGATGATAGCGCATGAAATCGAAAAGAAAACGCGCCGTCACTTTGGCGCACTCGGTGGCTTTGCGGCGCTCCACCCGGCGGGCCGCCGCCCGTAAATTAACGGGCGACATTTTGCCGTGCTGCTCCAACAGGGCTTCCACGCGTTTGAGTTCCGCGCCAAAAATCAGCGCCTGTTTGAGCTGTTGCGGATTGACAGGAGGGGAATACTCGGCCAGCAGCGGCGCCGCCTCATAGGCCGCGAGTACATGCGCCAGCACATCCTCATTCAACAGGCGCTCCAACCATGACGCCAGCACGGCCTTGGATAACGGCGTTTCGGGTTCTCCGCCGGCGAACAAACTGTGAGCATTTTCCGGCTCATTCAGCAATGCATCCGCATCCGCGATATTTTCCGCCGCGTACCCCAGGGAGCGCAAAAACGAGACGGCAATCTGCTCGATAGGGGCAATGCGATCCGGATCGCGTTCGTAATTGCCGAGCATCACGTAATGCTCGGCCTTCAGAAAGTCATCCCGTCCGTCTTCGCTCAAAAGCAACCGGTTCAGGAACAACTCGTGGTCTTCATCGGCGGGGCCAAACAGGGAGCGCCGCATACGCGCCAGGGCGGTCTTTTCCAAATCGCGCCAGGTGGCGAACAAATCGTCGGCCGCTTTCCGCAGGATGGTCTTGCGGGCTAACTGGAAGCTGCCGGTGCGATCCCGCAGTTCGATGACGCGTTGCGAGTTGGATTGCTGCGGAGCTTCACAGGCTTTCAGCCGGGCCCGGCAACGCTCCAGCGCCACGGCGAACTGGACATTCTCTTCGTTACGCAAGAACTTGATGACCGCCAGGCGGCATAGCGTCTCCAGCGAGAGATTCCCCTCCGCCTTGGCCCGATTCAGCGCCGCCGTCAGCAACTCCTGCAGCGCGTCCTTGAACTCCATGGGCTGCGCGCGCGGTTTGGGGACCGCCGTGACCACGGAGGGCGGACGCAGCACCGCCGGTTCGGTGCAGAGATCCTTGACGTCGCCATATTGCGTGATCAAGCGCCCGATGTGGGCGCCGGCCAACTGTATGAATTTAGGGCTGAGAAAGACGTCGTGCCGCAGATTGTCGACGCCCGTAAGCAGGCCTTCCAGCCCCAGCGCCGGAGTGTAGGCACGCAGGGGGAGCTGCGAGGCACAGCTAGCCAGGTCAACGCGTTGATGGAAAAAAGCCATCGTGTAGAAAATTTTGCCTGTCCGGCACAGTATCACGGCCCGGCAGACGCGCCAACGTTACCGCGGTCACTCCGTAGTCTCGAGTTGTGAGTTGCGAGTTGCGAGACCCCAGTTTCGAGTTTCTAGTTTAAAGTTTCGAGTTTCGAGAACCGGGGCCGGCCACTTGAAAGTTGAAACCAGAAACTCGAAACTGCTTTTTCTGGTCTCGAAACTTGAAACTCGAAACTGGAAACTGCCTTTTTGAAACTTGAAACTCGAAACTGACAACACTTCCGTAACCCAGCGACACACCTGAGTAATTGAACTCTCGTGCCAGGCGAAATAGTATGGCGATGTAGATTGGGGATATGGTATTCCCAACCGTCAAGCACAATGCAGTTTCAGTGATGTAAGAGGCGGAAGAGTGTAGGCAGCTTTGGCCTCTCCGCGCCTTCCGTCTCCGGGTCCAGAAGACTTCCGTGGCCGAGCAGGTGCGACTGCGGCCGGCAGCCAGACAACGATTTTGAGAGACACATGACTGAGTCGAGGACAAGCCGGCAGCATGGGCGTTCGCTCATAGAGACCTTGTTCGTGGTCGCTATGCTGCTGATCTTTTCCGCCATCGCCGTTCCCAGCATATGGAAAACCTATGCGGATTTTAAGCTGTTGGGAATGGCCAATGACGTGGCCGGCATGATGCAGCGAACCCGTTCCGCCGCGGTACGGGAGAATTCTCCCGCCTATTTGAACTACACCTCCAGTCCCAACCAAATGGTAGTGGCCCTGTCCAACAGCTATGCCAGCTTGGGCGGCATGGAAAAGGAAATAGTGACTTTGCCCTCCACCATGAGCTTTGCTACCGCGGTGGGAGGAACGGGACAGCCCGCGGCACTGACCTATAGCAATCTGGGGGCAGTGTCCACGACCACCATGAACGTAGCCAACGCCAGCAATCCAGTTTATTTCAACGCCCGCGGCATTCCGTGCCCGTACAACAGCACCACCGGCACCTGCCCGACGCCGTCGCCTTCGACCGCTTACGTGTATTACCTGACGGATGGCAGTTCCTGGATGGCCGTGTCGGCGAACCCAGCGGGACGGGTCAAAGAATGGATATGGAACGCCTCGGGTGGCGCATGGATAGCCATGAATGGACCGGCAAATTGACATGAGCGGAAAGCAATACAAGGGAGTCTCCGTGAAACGGTATCGGCCGGGCAGCCGGCAGGCGGGAATGAGCTTAATTGAACTGGTCATCGCCCTTGCCATTCTGATGGTCGCGATGGCCGGCACGCTTCCCATGCTTACCGTGGCGGTGGCCGGCAACAGCCGAAGCAAATGGGATACCCAAGGGGTGCAGGTATCGCAAATGTTTCTGGAACAGATTTCCGATGTGGGCGCCAGTAACGGGGGCGGCAATCGAACCTTTTCCATCACCGACTGTGCGGGCAATTCAGTGCCGGTCAATGTCGACATCTGCACCGCTACCGCTCCCGGGTGTGGCTGCCCGCTGGATAGCGTTTACAAAAACATCGATTGGACGCAGGCGCAGTCCACTTGCACCGACGCCAGCAGCAACCAGTACTACGCCTATTACACGACCTGCGGACCCACCGGCTCCTCCATCTACGAGGTGCGCTGGAACGTCATGCAGGTAGCGATGAAGACCTCCAATTACCAGATGGTTTCCGTTTCTACCCGCATGAAGAACTCGCCCACCACGGGCACGCAGTTATTTTCCATTCCCATCACGCTGCACGCGATGTACGGACAATGATCATGAATGCCAGCACTTACCGGCGACGAGCTCGCGGCGGAAAGGCAGGGAATGACGGATTCTCTCTGCTCGAGGCCCTGGCGGCGGTCGCCATCATGATGATCATGATCGGACCGGTGCTCTACGTGGTGCAGGATTTGCAAAAACAGAACCTGAACGAAGCCAACAAGTTGGACGTACAGCAAGAGGCACGCGAATACATGGATGAGGTCATTCGCGACCTGCACCAATCCGGCACGCCCAACGTCGATCAATTCGATCCGGCCTCGACCGGTCATGGGACGGGCAGCGCCGGGCCGGTGACCAGTTGCACTGGCGCCACGATTAATGGCCAGCCATCTTTTAATGGCGATAACTGCTCTTTCGCCGCAGTGGGGTTGGTGCGTCTTACCGATACCGATCTGTGGTTTGAAGGGGATGTGGATGGCGACGGCACAGTCAACGTCGTGCGATACACGCTCTACGACAACAGCGGCAGTCCCGCCGAAACCGGAAGCGGGAGCTGCCCGTGTACGCTGAAGCGCAGCGAGGCCAATAAGGTGGGGAACACCGCCGGCAGCATCGCCTACGACGATTCCACCCAGCAAACGGGAGCCACCAGCTATAACACGGAGCTGCAAAATGTCGTAAACAGCTTCGATTCCACGCGGAGCACGCCCAAAACCATTGCCGGCACCGTTACGCTTTCTTCGAACGGTCTCTGGCAGACGGTGAACCGGGATAACTTTTACTCCGCCTACAAAGGGCAACCCATCTTTGCCGCCTTCAAGTCGGACGGCACCCGGGCTGCGGCCGTCGGCAATAGCGGCTATCTGAATAGCGACTTGCTCAACATCAAGACCATTCGGATCACCATAAACATATTGGGGCCGACGGGCAATACCTATAACAATCAGCAGCCGGCGATTTCGTTTACCGCCGACAGCCGCGTCGGCAACAACTAGGAGGCCATCCCATGTCCAGCGCATCTTCCGTTGCGGCCCGCGGTCGGGGAAAACGGCAGCGCGGCATTGCCATGATCCTGGCCATTTTTTCCATGATGTTGCTCTCCGCCATTGCCATCGGCATGCTGCTGATGACGGATTCGGAAAGCACGGTGAACGCCAATTACCGGGACGCCCAACGCGCTTATTTTGAAGCCCGCGCCGGCATTGAGGAAGCACGGGCGCGCTTGGAAGCCAATGATCCGTTGGTGATTCCCGGGGGCGGCTCGTCGGCGCTGGCCGCTTCGACCATGCCCAACTCCGCCGGCGGCATCGTCTACATCCTGAACCCCCACACCGGGGAGACGGTGGCCCCATGGAATACGGCGAATTCTTTCTATGACACCGAGTTTTGTCACGAGAACGCCGGCGTTACCGGACAGAGCAATCCCGGAACGGCATTGGTTCCCTGTTCGCCCGCGAACACCTCGTCGATACCCTCCGCGGACTACGTTTCCCAAACCTCGGTTGGCCCCAATTTTGGAACTACCGGGTCCTTGGATTATCGCTGGGTACGGGTCACGCTTAAGCAGAATGGCAACACCAGCCCCTCCGGCAGCACCACCTATTATGTAAATCCCAGCGTGGCCGCCACCGGCCCGGTTTGTTGGGACGGCTCGGCCGAACACGCCTACGCCGCGGGGACGATCTGCAGCAATGTATCCATGGCTCCTGTTTATATGTTGACCGCCCTGTCCATCGGCCCCATGGGTTCGCGCCGCATGGTGCAATACGAGTGGGCGCCCCCAGTGACCGGGACCAGCCCGAGCATGAAACTCTCCGTGGGCATGGGCGCCACGGGAACCGGCTGCGGCGCCATCACCATGTCGGGCGGCACTACCGCCGACTGGTTCGATTCCGGCGGAAACAACGGTTCGGGCGGGCCAGTCAGCTCCTACAACAATTCCAAGAGCACCAGTTCAACGCAAACCGTGATGGGATTAAGCGATCCGAACGCCAACATCAATCTCAGCGGCGGACCCTCTATCGGCGGAGGAATTGCCGCAAACCATACCCCATGGTCGACTCCAGCGGCCAATCTGTACAACAGCAATCAAGGAACGAATTGCAATGCCAATGGCATCACCAGTACCGGCGGCGGAAGCTGCGCCTGCCAGAATGGTTTTGCGAACTGTCTACCCCGCCGGAGCCTCGGGCCAATGTACCGGAAATGGCAGTCAGGCCACCCTTGTCTCCGCGTCGGCTCCGGCCATTCCAACACTGACTTCGGGAGCCAGCGTGAGTTATCCGCTGAACTGGAGTGTCCCAATCGTGAGTCTTTCTCCGGCCAACGTTTCCGCGCTCGCCGGCTCGGGAAATGCCCCCAATATAACCGTGGGCGGCAACGAGGTCATTCTTACGGGCGGAAGCTATAACATATACAACCTGGTCATTAATGGCTCGGGGACCCTGGTACTGAATCCCGGGACCTACAACGTCAACTGCATAACCCTCACCGGCGGAGGCAATATAAGTATCGTGGCTCCCTCAGGAAGCAGCGGAGGAGTCATGTTGAATGTTGCTGGAAGCGGCTGTAGTACCCCGATCGACCTCAGTGGCGGGACTTTTGCGAACAATACCGGGGTGGCGGCCAATTTCTTAATGAATTACGCCGGCTCGGGGACCGTAAGTGTCTCCGGCGGAGCGGGCGCCTACATGGCGGTATACGCCCCGAGTGCCAGTGTGAACATCAGCGGCGGCACTGCCATTTGGGGCGCGCTGGTCGGAGCTAAGATCACCGACACAGGGGGCGCGTCCATGCATTATGACGCGAATCTCGGATCGCATGGTGTGCCCATCAGCGCAGGCGGCGGAACTACTTTGCCCGCCTACAAGATTGCCTTCCGCGAGTTGATGTATTGAGGATTAGAAGTTAGAAGTTAGAAGTTAGAAGTTCTGCCGTCATAATGAGAGCATGACCACGGCACTGCTGAACGGAAGTTCTCGCACGAAATTTCGAGCCGCGCTGTTGCGCTGGTTCGGCCATCAGCGTCGTGAGCTGCCGTGGCGCGCTGACCATGATCCATATCGCGTCTGGGTTTCGGAAATCATGCTCCAGCAGACGCGGGTAGCCGCCGTACTCGATCACTATGCACGTTTTTTGCGGCGCTTCCCCGACCTGCCTTCCCTGGCTAAGGCCCGGCCTGCCAGTGTGCTCGCCGCCTGGAGCGGCCTGGGCTATTACCGGCGGGCGCGCATGATGCACGCCGCCGCCCGGCAAATCGTGAACGAACGGGGCGGACAATTGCCGGTCACATCCATGGAATGGCGCGACCTGCCCGGCATCGGCCGTTATACGGCGGCCGCTGTCGCCAGCATCTGCTACCACGAGCCTTGTGCCGTGGTGGACGGAAACGTGGAACGAGTGATCGAACGCCTGCTGGGCTCCCCGCCCCCTGATCCTTGGATATGGGCCGATAACCTGCTGAGCCGGCGGCGGCCGGGAGACTTTAATCAGGCGATGATGGAGCTTGGCGCTTTGATTTGTACGCCACGGGCGCCACAGTGTCAGGAATGCCCGGTAGGACAATGGTGCGCCAGCCACCACGGTCCGCTGCCGAAAAGAGTCGCTCCGCCCCGCCGTCACAAAGCGGACGCCGCCTATGCGCTGATCACCCACGGCAACCGGGTACGGCTGCGGCAACGAAGCGCAGAAGACTCGGTCATGCCCGGAATGTGGGAACTGCCCTCCGTCAACGTTCCACGTTCCCCCGCCTGCCCCGGCTTGCCGGGGTTCCCCGTTCCACGCCCGACCCGGAACGTCCCCCGTCACCCGTCTCCCGTCTCCCGCCCGACCTCCGGCGAGAGTTTCACTTTGCGTCATGCCATTATGGACACCGATTATGCGGTCACGGTGGTGCGGATGCCTTTTGCTGTGGATTGTCTGGGCCAGTGGTTCACTGCCAGCCGCATTAACAAATTGCCGCTGACCGGTTTGGCGCGGAAAATCTTGAAGCATGCCGGGATAATCTGAAGGCTTCTACCTGGGTACGCGGGCTTCCAGCCCGCATTTCGGTGCGGCCAGGACCCGCGGCATCCACGGCAAGCCGGGACAGGCGCCGGGGCAGGTGGCCGCGCACCCAGGCGCAATTACCCGATTACTCAATTACTCAATTAAAATTACCGGTTGAAACTGTGCAGTCCTCAGGAGGGATCTATGCCCGCTCTTCAGGCCGGACGCAAGGCGCCGGACTTTACCTTGCCAACCATGGATGGGCAGAACTTCTCGCTGGCGGAAGCGCTGGGGCAGGGGCCGGTAGTATTGGCCTTTTTCAAAGTCTCCTGCCCGGTGTGTCAGTATGCCTTCCCATTTCTCGAGCGCTTGCATCGCGGCTACCTCGGAAAGCAGGCCAGTGTAATCGGCATCTCGCAGAATAGCCGGCAGGAAACGGCCGCTTTCCAGAAGCAGTTTGATCTTACCTTTCCCCTTGCACTGGACGATCCCGGCAAGTATCCGGCATCGAATGCTTACGGGCTTACCAATGTACCCACCGTATTTCTAATTTCGCCGGACGGCACGATTGCCGTGTCCAGCGTGGGCTGGGTGCGGGCCGAGATTGCCGAAATCAACGCCCAAGTTGCGGCCACCGTTCGTGCCGCGCAGGCTCCGCTGTTTCGCACTGGGGAAGAGGTGGCCCAGTGGAAGGCTGGTTGAGGGTCGATGAACTGACCCGCGGTCGCGGGTCAAGCCAAATTATAATTCTTCACCGCAGAGGGCGCAGAGGAGACCGGTCCCAGGTGTGACCTTGGCACCAACGAAGCGAAAGAATTGTCAGAGCGCAGCGAAGGACCTGCTGTTTGGGACGCGCCCACGAGCTACATCGGCGAGAATTCCAGAGGTACGATAAGCATGCGTAAGATTATTGCACTCGTAATACTTTTGCTGGCGGTGACACTTGTAACGCTAGCGCAACAGAATGCCCTACCGATGGCGGCGCAAAAGGCGATGGCGTCGGTAAATCCGGAGCGCATGCGCGCTCACGTGAAGTTTCTGGCCAGCGATCTGCTGGAAGGCCGGGGCACGGGGCAACGGGGCGGAGATCTGGCGGCCACCTATATCGCCACCCAATTCGAGCTCTTTGGACTCAATCCCGCCGGCGATAACGGCAGCTACTTTCAAAGAGTGCCGCTGGTGGGCATCACTACCGAGCCCCAGAGCACCGTCGCCTGGATTCCCGCGAAGGGCGAACCCATTTCCTTCACCCAGGGCAGCGATATCGTCTTGATGGACGAATCGCAAAGCCAGTCGTCGCAGATCGATGCTCCCGTCGTCTTTGTCGGCTACGGCATCGATGCTCCCGAATATCAATGGAACGACTTCAAGGACACAAACGTGCGCGGCAAAGTCCTGCTCATGCTGGTGAATGAGCCGCCCTCCGACGATCCCAAATTTTTTCTAGGCAAGGCGCTGACCTATTACGGACGCTGGACCTACAAGTTTGAAGAGGCGGCGCGCAAGGGTGCGGCGGGAGTTCTCCTGATCCATAAGACCGAGATGGCCAGCTATGGCTGGCAGGTCGTGCAGTCGTCCTGGGGAGGTGAGCGCAGTTATCTACGGGACGATCCCGCGCCCAAATTGAAGATGGCCGCATGGATCAGTTACGCCATGGCCAACCAATTAGGCGGCGATGTCGAAAAGCTGATAGCCTCCGCGAATTCTCGCGATTTCCAACCGGTGGAGCTTCCCGCCCGCATAAAAGCTCATATCCTCAGCCAGGTTCGGCCCTTCGAGTCGGAAAACGTTTTGGCGATGCTGCCCGGCTCGGACGCCAAGCTACGAGACCAGGCCATTCTCTACTCGGCGCATTTCGATCATCTGGGCATGCGCGATCAGGGCGCAGTCATTTATAACGGGGCCGTCGATAATGGTACAGGCTGTGGAATCCTGCTGGAGATCGCGCATGCCTACGCGCAGGCGCCGCAGGCGCCGCCGCGCTCCATCCTGTTTGCCGCCGTTACCGGCGAGGAGCAGGGACTGCTGGGTTCCGCCTGGCTGGGCCAGCATCCTCCGATTCCTGCCGGTAAGATTGAACTGGCGCTGAACTTCGATGCTCTACCACCAATCGGCATACCGGAAAGCATAGACATCACGGGAGCGGAGCGCACCACGTTTTATCCGGTGGTGGCTCGAATCGCGCAGCAGCTTCATCTGGCCATCGAACCGGACCCGGATCCGGGCGGCGGGCACTATTACCGCTCCGACCACTTCAGCTTCGCCCGCGCCGGCATTCCGGCGTTTTCCATCGGCCAGGGAGTGAAGTTTCAAGGCCACGAGTCCGCATGGGGTGTGAGCCAGCAAAAGGATTACACCGCGCACCGTTACCATCAGCCCGGCGATAAGTATCAGGCGAATTGGGACTTCGCCGGCAATGCCAAAATCGCACGCTTTGGGATCGCTCTAGGCTGGGCTGCCGCCGATACACCCCAACTCATCGGCTGGCAAAAGGGAGACGAATTCGAAGCGGCAAGAGAGAAAAGCCAGAAGTAGACCAGACAACGTCCACCACGGAGACACGGAGTCACGGAGTTCACGGAGATTTAAGGGAGAATTTGCCCTTATTCCTCCGTGAACTCCGTGACTCCGTGTCTCCGTGGTGGACGTTCCGCGTCCTCTGCGGTGAAAAGTGTCTAAGCTTTGACCGACTCGATTTGCATCACGTCGAACTGCTTCTCGAAAGGAATCGAATACTTCTTTTCGATATGGTCACGGAAGCAGGGACCGCTATTGTAGGCGCAGAAGGGATACAGCAACCCGTTGGGCGCGGCATAATGAATGACGCAACGCTTTACGCGCTCCACATCGTAGTTGTAAGAATCCATAAAGTGCATGGCGCTGACCAGGATGGCGCGATAGGTATAGGTGCCATCCATGCCGTTGCGGCCCAGTTTCTTGTCGGTGAAGCCTTGCAGGGTCTGGATAAACTTCTGGAAATCCAGGCCCGGCGGCGCAAATTCCTTATGGAAGTGCTTTTGCAGCTTGGTCCAAATCTTGATTTTGTTCCAGAGCTGGAAGGTGGATTTTTCCGCCTTCTGCGCCAATTCGTAAATATCCTGCAGCATGGCGCCCACATCGACGAAACGGGTGATGGGAATCGCCGTGCCTGTGGCTTCATCCACGAACAGATAAGTGCCCAGAGAACAATGGGGGTGGCAGGTCAGATGGACCGTCTGCTCGCCTTTTATAGCCGAAATCAGCATCGAGAAAGGAGTGACACAAGCCAGCGGGAACCAATCCTGATAGGCATCGGTGAAGCCACTCTGTTCGGCCACCTGATGAGCCACATCGGACTGGGTAAAGCGCTTGGCCGCCAGTTCGTTCCGGTTCAGGCGTCCGGTAAAGGCCACCGGTTGGAAGGTGATAGCGCTGATGACGTCGGCATTCTCGACCGCGGTACGCACGATATCGCCAATTTGATCGTCGTTGATGCCGCGCACGATAGTGGGCACCAGTACGATCTTCATCCCGGTTTTGCGGCAGTTCTCCACCACCCGCATCTTCTTTTCCAGCAGAGCTTCGCCGCGGGTGCGTTTGTAAACGTCATCGTTGCAGCCATCAAACTGGAGATACAACGTGGTCAGTCCGGCCTCTTTGGCTTGCTCGGCAAATTCCAAATCCGCCAGCATGATGCCATTGGTGGCAGCCTGAATATGGGTGAAGCCCATCTCCTTGGCCAAACGGCAGGCGTCGAGGAAGCGGGGATAGATAGTCGGTTCGCCGCCGGAGAATTGCACCACGCGCCCGGCCACCGGACGTTCATTGCGCAACGCCTGCAGCATACGGCGGACGTCGGCAAAACTGGGCTCATACAGCGTACCCGCCTCATTGGCATTGGCGAAGCAGACCGGACAAGTCAAATTGCAGCGGTTGGTTAAATCGATATTGGCCAAACCCGTATGGGAAGCGTGCATGGAACAGAGTCCGCATTGGCTGGGACACTGCGTCGCATTCGGAATCGCGGGATTGGACAGGCCCACGCCATCGCCGAAGTGCCAGTTCTCCATCTTGGAATAGAGCTTCACATCGCCGTAATAGAGGTCGCGAAAATAGCCGTGCTCTTGGCAGGTCTTCTCCATCCAAACCTTGCCGTCCTCTTCGAACAGACGCGCCTCGATCAGGTTGGGGGTGCTGCACTCCGGGCATAAGGACTGGGTAAATTTCGGCAAGCCCTTAACAATCGGCACGATGGGCGAACCCGACAAGGTTGTTTCCGGCTGCTTGCAATGGAATCCAGGACGCATATTTTCCGCGTATTGGGGACGGGGCGCTTCCGGGGTCACACTTTCCAGCTCTTCCGCCGGTGATAATGTCTGTGTACTCACGTGCTTTCTCCTCGATGCGGCACCAGCCGCTTTTTGAGATCGATCGATAACCCTGGGATTTAGACCCTGGCCAGCTTACCTAGCATAATGTTACCCGCCACTGTTGGCGGGAGGCAAAAAAAAAGCCCAATGGCCGTTATCCGGAGCTGAATGGCAAAAACCAGCAATGAGCAGCAGGGCGGATTTCACCACAGCGGGCACAGAGGAACCACGCAATTGAGAAATCGGGTGATTGAGTAATTCCCCCTTGGTCGAAATAGAGGTTCCGGCCAATTACCCGATTACCCGATTACCCGATTTCTCAATTACTCACCGGGATATGCCGCTCGACGTTCTTGATCTTCTCGGGTTCGTGTTTGTGGAAGATGCGGCTGATGTCGGGCCGGAATTCGCGCAATAAGTTTGACTGGACGTCCCCCAGCAGGGCTCCGACGGCGCCCGTCATCGTTTGGCGGAACCCGCGATCAGTCGGGGGCAAGTAGAGGTTTTCCGCCGCTCGCACGAAAAACACAGCGATGACCTCCGAGGAGTTGAAGGTATTGGCGCCATCGTCCTTGCGCGTTGCGAAGACACGCGTCGCCGCATATTCGGCCCGCGCGCGCACGGTTCCCCGGCGCATAGGAAAGTACCGGGGATCCTGGTGGAGCACGCCGGGCAGTAAAAAGACTTTGAAGAATCCATTGGTCTCGGTATCGCCAAACGTGGCGCCCAAGCGCTTGCCGAACCCTTCCACACCGCCGCCGTAGCTGGGCCAGCCTCCGGTGGCCTGAGCCCAAGCCGTCGACGTCACTGTCGAAACGAAGGTATAGGGGGAATAGGTATGCTGCAGCCAACGGTCCAATTTCTGTCGCCTGCTCAGCGGCTCATAGGAATCCCAAACGGTAAGCTCCCTTTTCTTAGTCTGCGCGGTTGGGGACGAGGTGGAGGGAGCCTCAGGCAAACTTCCGGAACGCGCGGGTGGCTGCTGGACGGTCGAGCTTTGGGCCGCGGCAACCGGCGCCGGTTGCTGCGCCCGGCCAGTCCCAGGCAAACTGCTCGCCAGCACCAGCCAAAGGACGCTCATCCCCTTCGGCACACACATGATCCGCAAGTTTTCCGTCCGCCATCGTTACTGGTGAGATGCGGAAAGGTTGACCCAGGCTGCCGGAACCGGGAAACTGGGCACAGACAGCTTTGAAACCTGTACTTGCTTCCGAACCTGTCGTTCTCTGGGCGTCTCCGCGCGAGAAAAAGGGCAACTTGAAAACCGTATCCAATTCACAATTCCTTCGCCGGCTGGAACGTCTGGCGGCGATCTCGGCCCTCTCCATGCTTTGCGCGTGCGGCCACCATAACAATGCGCGAGTGGCGGTGCCCGCGCCACCGGAGATTGCGGAGAGCAAACCCACACCTCCCGCCTCGGCCAAGCCGCCTGACGAGAAGCCGATCTACATTGAAATTGGCATTGCCAGCTGGTACGGCGCGTCGCGCCACAATCGGCGGATGGCCGATGGCGAAGTCTACGACTTGACGGCGTTGACGGCCGCGCACCGGACTTTGCCCCTCAATACGGTCGCCCGGGTGACCAACCTGCAGACCGGCCATTCCGCCATGGTACGCATCACCGATCGGGGTCCGTTCATCGAAGGACGCATGCTGGATTTGTCACCCGCCGCCGCCAAGCAGGTGGACGTCTGGCGCGCGGGCATAGCGGAAGTCCGCCTGGAAGTGATGCACGCTCCCTCCTCGATCGAGCAAGGTGGACGGTGGTGCGTGCAGATCGGCGCGTTTGACAGTAAAGCGGAAGCCGCCAAGCTGAAGGGCAAGCTGGAAAAGAACCAGAACAGCGCCTCCGTATTGCAGTTCACCGGCGATACCGGAGAATGGGTGCGGGTACGCGTCAAAGACGACGACCGGAAGCGCGCCGAAGCCGTGTTACGCCAAACCAAAGCCACCGAGGGAGCCGCCTTTTTGGTGAGGCTGGACTAGGCGACAGAAACAGAGCTGGGGCGCGCCCTGCAATTTCAAATTTGAAATTTCAAATTTGAAATTGAATCGCGGCGTGCTTGCAACGTGAAACGAGAAACGTGGAACGTGGAACGGAGTTTATGGGCTGTCTATTTTGCGACATGATTGCCGGCAAGGCGCCGGTGCGCAAGGTTTTTGAAGACGATCAGGTGTTTGTCTTTGAAGACATCCAACCGCAGGCGCCGACACATGTGCTCATCGTCCCTAAGCGGCACATCGCCGGACTCAAGGATGCGGCACCCGAGGATGCGGAGATCATCGGCCGCTGCCATCTGGTGGCAGCTCAGATTGCGCGGGAACGCGGCATCGAGGACGGCTACCGCACGGTGTACAACGTGGGCCCGAATTCAGGCCAGTCCGTCTTTCATCTGCATTTGCACTTGCTGGGCGGCCGCGTACTCCGCTGGCCGCCGGGGTAGGAATAACAAGAATTCAGGAGTTAGAAGTTAGGAGATAGAAGCCGGAGGGCCGGCCCATTCTAACTCCTAACTCCTAAATTCTAACTTCTTGCTTATACCGGTTCCGCCACTTCGTCGGGAGCGCCGTGACGGCGCAGCAATTGCGGCAAATTCTGCGAGAAAGAGGAACGCGGCAGCACCATGTCGCATCCGGCTTCCATCGCTTTCATTTTCAGATCGCCCTGGACATGGGATAAGAAGCCGATCAGCGCGGTTTTTTTCTTCAGCTTCGCTTTCAGGCGCGGGATAGCGGTCAACGGCTTTACGGCCACATTGTTCAGGTCAAAGATAATCAGCGACGGCTTCTGATCGCCGTTCTCGCCGATGTGGACCATGATTTCCTTCTCGGTTTTTACAAACTGGACCTTGACGTTAAGTTTGCGCGCCGTTTCCGTGATCTTGGCCTGAAAGAAGAGATCATCGACAAAGGCAAAGATACGGGTGGCCGCCGCTTCTGTCTCGGCAGTGGCGGGCAAGGGCTCAGGTTCGGGTTGCAAATACTGCGTGCCGATACCACCCCGTGGATTGCGGCCACGCTGGTTATTACCGTTGCCCTGCATACCTGCCCGGTAGCTATGGTCCATGGGCGCGGAATAGATGCCGCCACCGGTGCGATTCTGCCGGTTCTGGGAGTTTTGAGGGCCGCCGCGCTTCGCCTGACTGCCGGGCCGGCGTCCTTGACGTCCACGGCCACGTCCACCGCCTCCGGAGGAGGGCTGGTTAGGTCCGATCATCATAGATTTCTCTTGAACACAAATTGGGATTCTTGGCGTCTTGCCTTACATTCGATCATTGTTGCCCGGTATGTCCCAGGCAACGTCTGCGGGCCTTGAAAACCGCCGCCCCATTTCCCCACTCGGCGGCTAGGGTCTAGCACAACATGACCTACAACGATCCGATGCGGCTGGAAGTCTGCTGAACTAATGTTGCGTCTGTCGGCGCGGGAACCCTCGCGCACGGAATCGCCGCACGGGGTGTGCGGCATTCGGAGAACACCCCGTGATAATACCCTTTCTTGTCAATTGTGCGCAAGGGGAAATAAAAACAAAAGACTTATAAAGCCGAACACCCACCACGGAGCCACGGAGTCACGGAGGTACACGGAGGGAACAATAAAAAAACCGCGGATCAACGCCGATAAATCATCGGCGTCAGTCCGCGGCTATCTTTCCTTTCCTTGTCTACCTCCGTGCACCTCCGCGTCTCAGTGCCTCCGTGGTAGGTGTTTCCCGCGCTAGAACAGCAAGCGCAAGCCGAATTGGCCGAAACGACGCTCGTCATGCTCGCCGTTGTTGGCGGCGGATCCCAAGCCCCCTTTGAGGCCTTCAATGGTGATCGGGCCGCCGGAGAAGTTCGCCGCGTCGGCAAAGAATCCGTTGACGTACATATTGTGGTGATTGAAAAGATTGAACGCCTGCGCGTTAAATTCCAGGTTGATGCCTTCCCTGACTCTGAAGGTTTTGGCCATAGCCAAGTCGAAGAACCAGGCGCCTGGCCCGCGGAACGAGTTGCGCCCCGTCATATTGGAAGGAAACGGACCAAAGTCCGAGATACCGCCCAAGGCTGGGTTCCCAAAGCTGTTGGCCGCCGGGAGCGTGAGCAGGCTAAACAGGTTCGGACCGATCGCGGTGCCGCTGCCGGTCGCTTGACTGGGGATAGCGGTGGACGGGACATAGCGGGGAATACCACCATCGCCGAGATTCAGGGAATTGGTGGAATCCGCGACGGTGAATGGAACTCCGCTGCGCACGGTGAAGATTGGGGTGAGCGAATAACCACCGGCGACCTGCCGCAGAAAGCCCTTGGAGTTCTTCAAGAAGGGCTCGGTCCAAATGGCCGAAACTACCCAGCGCTGGCGCACATCGAAATCGGAGTTGCCATAGTCCAGGGAGGGATTGCGGGGATCGAGAAAGCCCAGGTTTCCCACTCCATTGGAGGCGCCGCTGCTCTCCGAGAAGGTGGAACTGATGTTATCGGTGGAATGAGAGTACGTGTAATTGGTCAGCAGGCTGATGCCGGTGCCATGCAGGTCTTGCGTCTGCACGCGGACGTTTATTCCATTGTAGTGAGAGTAGCCGTCGCTCCCGCGATTGTTGATGTTGGTAAATGCCTGGTTGGGCCGGGTAAAGCAAATGTCGCCCGGGTAGATGGAACAGGCTACGGGGTTGACGACTACGGGTTGCCCCAGATAAACCTGTCCGCCGCCTAACATATTGAGGTTGGCAATGTCATACAGGTGGACACCGTGGGCGCCATTGTAAGACAGTTCGACCAGCGCCTGCTTGCCCAATTGCCGCTGCAAAGACAGATTCCAGAACTGGGTCTGGGCGGTATCGATATTCTGGTCCACCTGACGGGGACTGACGGGCGGCAGCAGAATCGAGGTCGCCCCCCCGCCTCCCGACACCCCGACGAAGTTATTGGTGGAAGCCGGCACATTGAAACGGATGGCGGGGGTGGCGTAATTGGGCAAGTTTTGGATCATGTTGAACGTGACGTTGCCGAAGTTACGCTCGTAGCTGATGCCATACCCGCCACGGAGACTGGTGGTGCCGTTGCCGAGTACGTCCCAGGCAAAGCCGACGCGTGGCGCCGCCGTGCCATAATTCGGGTTCCACAGCTTCCCGATGGGACTCTGCGTGGCCAGTTCTATGCTGCCGGTGTTCACCTGCTGCGCAAAGTTGCTGCCCGGACCATAGTAGAAATTGGAATCCAGGTTCTGGTTGCTGTTGTGCTGCACGCCAAAGTACTCATACCGCATGCCGTAGTTGAAGGTAAACCCCGGGGTCGCCTTCCAGCTATCCTGCAAATACAGCGCCCAGTCGCGATAGCGGTAACTGCGACTGAAGGACGGCGGCCCGGTAGGCAAAGGCACCGTGCACGAAGAGGTGCCAATCAGTCCGGAGGGAACGCCCAGACTCGGAATTCCCGCGGCATTAGGATTGGTGGGGCTTATATCGCAGGAAAAATGTCCCTGGGGATTAATCGCCACCTGGTAGTTGTTCAACAAGCCGGTGACCAGGGAGTCCAATCCGCCGGCCTCGTTCTTCCCCAATTGCTCGACCGCTTGGCCGTAAGCCGCGTAGGCGCGGTTGATTTGAATGTAGTTGAACTGTCCGCCGAACCGGAAGGTATGGCTCCCCTTGGTCCAGGCCAGGTCTTCCGTAGGCTGAAAGACGTTCTGCGGTCCCCCGTAGGGCAAGCCGCCGGTCCCGGTGAATTCGTCGTAGAAACCGGGAAACTGAACCGGAATGCCGCCAATGGTCGCGCCGTTCGACAGGAACAAGGTCGGACTGCTCTGCAGGCTAGCGTTGAAGGCTTGCGCCTCGAAATCCCGGTCGTAGGAAAGTTTGGTGGAACTCAGAAGCGCGGGCGTGAAGCTGTGGGTCAGCGAGTACAGGTACCCGTCGTTGGTAATGGTTTCGCCCACGTTGTACTGGGGATAGGGACTGGCAAAGATCGTCTCCCCCGGGAAGGCATCCAGATTCTCCCGGCCCCAGCGGAAAAACATTTGGGTCTTGTCGCTCAGGTTGTAGTCGGCTCGGCCGAGCACTTCATAGGTATTCTGCGGCGCGTCTCCGCCGTTGTCGCCATTGGCAAAGTATTGAACCGTATCAAAGATGGGCTGGTTGGGATTGGTGAAGGCAGTAGCGAAAGGCCCGCCGGCGTTTGGAGACAGATCCCCCACAGTAGTGGTGCTCACGACGGTGGGCATTTTCCCGTTCGCAAAGCCCAAGGTATTGAAGATATTCTTGACGTTGGGCGCCAGGGGGGACGAGGGGGTCAGAATGCTGGGATCCGGCACCACGGCTTCCAGCGGCGCCAAACCACGTACGCGCAGCCACTCGGCGCTGGCAAAGAAGAACAGCTTGTCCTTGATCACCGGGCCGCCAACCGCCGCCCCGAACTGATTGCGGGTGTATTTGCCCTTGTCCACTCCGTTGGCCACATTGGCGTAAGTGTTGGCCGTATATGCCGACAAGCGGTTGTACTCCCAAAGCGAGCCGTGCAGATTGTTGCTTCCGGATTTCGTAGTCACGTTGACCACGCCACCGGAGGCGCGGCCGTACTGGGCATCGAAGTTGTTGGTGATGACCCGGAATTCCTGCATGGCGTCCTGGGGAACCAACAGCCCAATCGTGGTATCGAAAAGGTTAATATTTTCCGCCCCATCCAGCAGGACCTCGGTGCCCGAGGCGCGCTGACCGTTCAAGTTGAAACCCACGCCGCGGTCGGTGCCGTTTTGCCCGGCGCCACTCAATTGGCCATTCCCGATAGCCATGCCGCGATCCCCGCCGCTGATGTTGCCGGACAACGCGACAAAGTCATACGGGTTGCGGGTGAGGCTGGGCATTTGTTGCACCTGCTGGGGCGTGATGATCTGCGAGAGTTCCTGAGTCTGCGTATTGACTTCCACGCCGGCGGTCTCGCCGGTGACTTCCACGGTCGTGGCCGCAGCCGTGACGCTCAAGACAGCGTCCACTGTGGGATGGCCGCCCACACTCACCTGCACCGATTTCTGATAAGGCGCGAAATTGCCGGAGGTTACGGTTACCTGATAGTTTCCCGGTGGCAAACCATTAATGCCGTAGGCGCCTTGGCTATTGGTAGTGGCAGAGCGCTGGGCCTGAGTCCCGACGTTCGTCGCCGTCACCTTAGCGCCAGGAACCACCGCGTTTTGCGGGTCGCGGACAACCCCGGAGATGGTTCCCGTGTTCACCTGCGCGACCAGCGCCACGGTGCAAAATAACGCGAACAGGGAAAACAACAGTTTGGTACGCATTTCTTTCTCCTCATTCTGCTCAGCGGGGTGCCCGGCGATTCCAGCAAAATCCCCAACTTCGAGCCCTGCCGTACCCACCCTCAATTTCGGGGAGAAGCAATTGCGTTGCCGATTATGTAAGCGATTATTCTTAAAGATTTAGGGGATTTCGGCGGGAGAAGGAGCTATGTAAATCCGGAGTCGCGGGATGTGGGGTTACCAAATTTTGTATCCAGCAGAACACATGGAATGTGGCAGGTGTCCGGAAACGCAGAAACGACAACGGCGAGCATGAAAGCATTAAAAAAGGGGAGCCTTGCGGCTCCCCCACGGGTCCAAGAGGACCTATTAGGAATTAGAAGCTGGCACGTAACGAGAGCTGGATGAACCGGCGCTCATCCGTCGGGTTACCGGTTACGATCGACGAACCAGCCAAGCTGCCTAGTCCGCCTTTGGCGCCGACGACAACGGGCTGTCCGGCAGCATTTGTGTTCATCACGCCGGCAGCAGCGCTCACATCGTTCACATATTCGTTAACGTACATGTTGTGATGATTGAAGAGGTTGAACATTTCCGCCCGGAAGGTCAGAGCGACTCTTTCGGTGACCGGGAACTTCTTGCCCACCGAAAAGTCGGCATTCCAAGCGCCAGGCCCACGGAATGCGTTTCTCGCGGTCATGTTGGTGGGGAAGGGACCAAAGGTCTCGACGCAACCGGAAGAAGTCACCATCCAGTTGGATTGACAGTTGGAATTGGCGGCGGGAAGCGTCAACAGAGCAAAGTTGTTGGCGGAGATAGCCGTCGAAGTATTGACCGCATAGCTGCTGATTGCGCCATCCGGAGTATATCGGGGAATGCCGGAAGGCACCCCACTATTGCTGGAGAGCGTGTTGGTGCTGTCCATGATGCTGAAGGGCGTTCCAGTGCGTGCGGTAAACTGCGGAACGGCGCTCCAACCAGAGGCGACTTGCTTCAGCAAGCCATGAGAACTCTTAAAGAACGGAGCGTCCCAGATAGCACTCGCGACGAAGCGGTGACGAATGTCGTAGTCCGAACTGCCGTAATCCAGCATCGGGTTACGAGGATCCAGATAGCCCAGGTTTCCCACTCCATTCGCCGCCCCTGCGGACTCGGAGAAGGCGGAACTCAGGTCGTCCAGCGAGTGGGCCCAAGTGTAGTTGGCCACCAGCGAAACTCCGCTGTTGTGTAAGTTGTTACTCTGCAGGTGCACGTTCATGGCGTTGTAGTGGGAGGTACCGCCGCTACCACGCATGTTGATGGAACTCCACTGCTGATTGACACGAGTGAAGCAGCCAACACAAGCTTCGGATTCTCCCAGGTAGGCCTGCCCGCTGCCCAGCATATTGACGTTCGAGATGTCGTACAGGTGAACGCCGTGGGCGCCATCATAGTCAACCCCCAGCGTGGTGTTTCGCGCCAGTTGCCGCTCCAGGGTCAAGCTCCACATCTGGGTTTGCGCGGTATCGATGTTTTGATTGACATAACGCGGGCTGCTCGGCGACAAGGCAACGGTACCATTGGCGCCGGAAAACGGGCCAAGGTTGCTCGTAGTCACCGATCCTGCTTGCGAGCCGGTCAGCTGCACGCTGGCATAATTTGGCGGGTTCTGGATCATGTTGAAGGTGACGTTGCCAAAGTTGCGCTCGTAGCTGATGCCGAAGCCGCCGCGCAGGCTGGTCTTTCCGTCCCCGAACACGTCGTAGGCGAAGCCGACGCGCGGCGCCACCGTACCATAATTCGGATTCCAGAGTTTGCCGATCGGGCTGTTCGGCGCCAACTCCATTTGGGCGTTGGCGAGCTGCTGGAAGAAGTTGGAACCCGCTCCCAAGTACAGGTTGGAATCCAGGCTAGGAATGCTATCGTGCTGCACGCCATAATACTCGTAGCGCATGCCGTAGTTCAGAGTCAATCTAGGTTTGAACTTGAAGCTGTCTTGCAAGTAAAGGGCGAAATCCCGATAACGATAGCTGCGAGCAAAACTCGGAGAGCTGACGGGCAGGGTCAGCGTACAACTGGCGGTCTGGATGATGTTGCCCGACGCATCCTTCGAGCACGGAGTCTCGCCTTGCGGGTCAATGGCGGCTTGGAACAAGGTAAGGTTTCCGGTGGATTCCAGATTATTCAGGCTGCCTAATTCCTCGATCGCTTGAGCATAAGCGCCATAGGCGCGGTTCATTTGCTGGTAGTTTAACTGGCCGCCCATCTTTATGGTATGCGCACCCTTAACCCAGCTCAGATCCTGGTTGATTTGCGTTATGTTCTGCGGTCCGCCATAGGGGAGACCACCCGTGCCCGTCTGGTTGTCGAAGAAGCCGGGGAGCTGCACGGCATTAGATCCAATGGCTGCGCTGTTCGTTAGGTATAGGGTGGGGGTATTTTGCAACGTCGTGTTGTAGGTATCGCTAGCCTGAATACGGCTGTAGCTCAGTTTCGTGGAACTTAAGAAGTTGGGGGTGAAGGTGTGCGTGACGTTCCACATGAATCCACGGCCGTATTCTTCAGACCCCACGTTGTACTGTTGATATGGGCTAGAAAACGCAGCGCCAGAAAGGTCAACTTCATCGGTCCAGTTGACGCGAACGAACATCTGCGTTTTGTCGTTCACGATGTAGTCCGCACGACCGAAAATATTGTGGGTATTTTGCGGCGAACCACCGCCGGCATCCTGCGGAGCCTGGAAATTAACTAATCCGAATACCGGCACGCCCTTAGACGTCACTATCGGTGTCTTTAACTGATCGGAAGTTTGTATAAACTGGTTACTGACTCCGCCGCCGTATGCATTGAAATAGGACTGGACGGTAGGAGGTGCTCCTGCGAGGAACTCAGGCGTAGGAACCCAGGAAAGTTGACTGGCCTCACTACGCACCCGTAAGAACTCCGTGCTCTGGTAGAAGAACAACTTGTCCTTAATGATTGGTCCGCCGACGGTGTAGCCAAACTGGTTTCGGGTGTAAATGCCCTTAGGCACATCGTTGGCATCGTCGTTATACGTATTGGCAGTCAGGGCCGAAACGCGGTTGTATTCCCACGCTGATCCATGGAAAGCGTTCGTGCCCGATTTGGTAATCAAGTTCACCACACCGCCGGAGGCGCGGCCATATTCCGCCCCGAAGTTATTGGTGATAATGCGGTACTCCTGGACGGTATCCGTGATCACATTTTGGCCGACGGTCGCGGAGAACAGGTCCACGTTCTCGGCGCCATCCAGCAGAATTTCCGTACCCGAACTGCGCTGGCCGTTAATGATAAAGCCGACGCCGCGCGTTCCGGTGTTCTGGTCGCTGGCGGAACCCATACGGTCGCCGGAGCTGACGTTACCAGCGGTAGCCACAAAGTCATACGGATTGCGGTTCAGACTGGGCAGGTTAGCCATCTGATTGGGGGTAATGACCTGCGAAAGTTCTTCGTTCTGGGTATTCACTTCCACGCTGGCGGCTCCACCGGCAACTTCCACGGTGGTTGCCGCCGCCGAAAGCGTCAACGTTGCGTCAGCGGTAAAATGCGCGCCGACGTTCAGTTCTAACTTCTTCGTGACGGGAGAAAAATTCTGGGCAGTGATCTTAAGTTCATAATCACCAGGCATTAGCGAAAGAAGGGAGTAGTTGCCCTGGCTATTCGTCTTCGCGGTGCGCTGGCCTCCGTTGGCCAAGTTCTTGGCGCTGACGCTGGCATTGGGGACTACCGCCCCCTGGGGATCGCGCACGGTGCCGCTGATCGCACCGGTATCAACTTGCGCCAGCATGACTGCCGCACATAGCAGAACCATCACCAACAATATGAATCGGTTTCGCATATCTCTCCTCCGAGGATCAACCTCGTTCATCTACGTAGAGTTATGGGGCCTGATGAAACCACCAAGACTAGCCTGCTGGCCTTCTTTTCCCGGATCACCGGTTAGCGATCATCAACCTTTTCAATTATTTAGGCCTTATGAACCTACCAAGATTTGACCTGCTCACCCTGTTCCCCTGGAATCAGAATTACTCACCAATAAACAACAACCACATAACGGTGTTTTAACTTAGCTGCAAGTACCTTGCCTATGTAAGCATTACCTTTGTTTACATATGTTTACAAGACTAGGTGTTACGTTAACTTACGTAATTGCGGAGATTTGCCAAGTGAAATATATGAAAAAGCATAGGCAGGCCGTCGGCTGTCGGCCCTCGGCCTTCGGCCGGAAAAACCGCTCGGATGCCGTCGGCGGTCGGCGCGAAGTAGCGTCGGCGTCTCGCCGGCTGTCGGTTCAGCCGTCCCTACTGCGCCCTGGAGTTTCTATATTTTGAAGTCGGAGTTCGGGCATACACACAGGTGGAAGCACCGGGCTTTAGCCCGGTGACCCGACGTTCGTTGGCAGATGGGCCTTTAGGCCCGGGGTATGCTGTTTTGAGCAGTTTTGTGGAGAGATGCCGTGTGTCGAAGGCCGAGGAATATCCCTTGTCCGGCCTCCCGGGCGCTGGAGTTGTATCCCGCGCCACCGGGCCTAAAGGCAGGCCTAAAGGCCTATATCTTAAGGGCCTTTGGTTCGTCGGGCTAAAGCCCGACGCTGATGCAGCCGTCCCGGCCGCACCATCGAATCCGCTACATTTCCACAGACCAAAGACTCCCAGCAACATCTCTGGCACGTTCGGGTTAATATTCAGAGATTCGGGCAAAGGGTGAACTGTGCCCCAGAGAATGGACCCGCGGAATGAATGGTGCAAGGTTTCAAAGTTTCAAGGTTTCGCTCCCGAGTGCGCGGGCTTCCAGCCGAATATCACAAATCGGGGTTTTCCGAGGGACTCGGGTAGGCCAAATTTTGTCAAATATTATGGAACCATTGATTGCGTGCGAGAGACAGGAGTGTCAGGGCACGAGTTCAGTCGTGCCGTTCGGAACAATAGAATTGCCGGCTTTAGCCGCTGTTTGTGTGAACGCAAGGAAAAACCAGAGCGCAGCGGCTAAAGCCGCCCTTCATAATGAACCGCTTACGGCACGACTAAAGTCGTGCCCTGACACGTTTCGCTCCCGGAAAGATCGAACCGCGAACCCAAAACCTAAGTGGGATTGGGCTTCCAGCCCGCATTCCGGTGCGGGCTGGAAGCCCGCGCACCCAGGACGGAACGTGAAACGTCTTTTCTGGCTAGTGCTCGGGTTGTGCCTCGCCTTGGCGGCATTCGGCCAAGAACCTGGGCAGGCAACGCAAGTTATTACCGGAACCGTGAAGACCGGCAATATGCCGCTTCCGGGAGTTACCATCGCTGTTGCCGACGATGCCGGTCATAAGATTCTCACCTCCAGCGACGAGGATGGAAGTTTCCGGGTACAACTGGCCGCCGGGGGACACTGGCGGATCAGTGCGGAGATGGCCGGTTTCGCCGCAGCGAGCCGCGAGATAACTGTAGAAGGTACCCATCCCACCCCGCCGGTCGAATTGCAATTGACTTTGCTCTCCCGCGTGCCGGCTGCGGTTCCCCATCCTCCCACTCCGAGTGGCGCCACACGAGCCGCCGCGCGGGGGAACTCTGGTTATGGGAGCCGGACCTTGCACCTGAACGCGGCGCCGGATGAGCTGGCGTCGGCGGCTAGCGCCGCCAGTGCTCCCGAGGCGCCGCTGCCGGGAATGCCCTCTTTGGGAACCAGCGCGGATGCCGCCAATGAATCCCTGGCCATCACCGGTCCCACGGCCAGTTCTACCGACTTCACCCGAAACCTGGATGACTTGCGGGAGCGGGTACAGGAAACGCAGAGTAACGGGCAGACGGCAAATGGTGGCCCGGGCCAATTCGGTCCGGGCATGGGCGGTCCCGGCGGCCTGGGTGGAATGATGGGCGGTCCGGGTGGCGGCGGGGGCGGCATGCGCGGCGGTGGGGGACGATTCAACGTAAACAAGGTCCACGGGTCATTCGTCTACACCCTGGGCGATTCCGACTTTAACGCTTCGCCCTATTCGCTGGGCGGCATCTCCGGTGCGCAACCCGGCTACGCCTCGAATAAACTCGGCGGCACCATTGGCGGCCCCCTCAATATTCCCCATATTCACCAAGGCGGGACGAAGACCTTTTTCTTTATTAACTTCAATGTGACCCGTTCCAGCAGTCTCTACGATCAGTTCTCCCATGTGCCAACCTTGGCGGAGCGAGGCGGAGATTTGTCGGATTTGCTGGTGGGCGAGCATCCTTTGCAACTCTTCAACCCTTCGCCTTCCGCGGATTGCCCCATGTCCCAGTTCACAGGCGATAAGATTCCGCAATCGTGTATCAGCCCACAGGCACAAGCTCTGCTGAATCTGATTCCGCTGCCGAACCAGCCGGTGGGCCAGCAGCAGAATTTCCGTTTCACCAGCGCCGAAGACAGCAATCTGGAGAACATCGGCATTCGTCTGATTCACAATTTTGGGCCGCCGCAAAACGGCCGGCGCGGCTCCGGCTTCCGTTCGCGCAACAATATCAATTTCGCCTTCAATTACAGCGGCAGCACCAGCGACTTGCCCAAACCCTTCCCCACACTGGGCGGCAAGACCGATTCGCACGGCGAGCGGGCACAAGTTGGCTATAGCGCCAGTCGGGGTAAGTGGACCAATCAGTTATCGTTTACCTTCAACCAGCAGCAGACGGGCACACAGAACAACTTCGCCGGAGTCCAGAATGTAGCCGGGCTGGCGGGAATTACGGGCATCTCGACCAATCCCGCCGATTGGGGCGTTCCCGGACTTTCTTTCGCCGATTACTCCGGCCTCACGGGCGTGGTGCCGCAGAATCGCCGCACGCAGGTCTACCAGGCCGCCAACACCCTGATCTGGCGGCACGGCAAACACAACTTCCGTACGGGTGGCGATATCCGCCGTCTGCTGACCGACTTGCGCCAGAACAGCAATCCCAACGGGTCGTTTACCTTCACCGGTTTCGCCACCGCACAATACATTAATGGAACAGCCGTCCCCGGCACCGGTTACGATTTAGCCGATTTCTTGTTGGGGATGCCGCAGCAAACCGCGTTGCAATATGGTCCGTACACGTACAACTTCCGCGCCCTCGGCTACGACCTGTTTGAGCAGGATTCCTGGCGGGTACGTTCCAACGTGAGCCTGGAGTTGGGTGTCCGCTATGAATATCTCAGCCCTTATAGCGAGGCTCACAACCGCATCGTCAACCTGGATCCGGCGCCGGGTTTTACTTCGGTGACACCGGTGCAGCCCGGGCAGGTGGGCCAGTATTTCTTTCTGCCGGGACTCATTAAACCCGATCGCAATAACTTTGCGCCCCGTATGGGAATCGCCTGGAAGCCACAGAAAAAAACAGTGGTGCGCGCGGGCTACGGTATTAACTATAACCTCGGCCAATATCTGAGCATGATTCAGCAACTGGCCTTGCAGCCGCCCTTCTCGTTCACCGAGTCCAACATAGCTCCGGCACCCGGCGTACTTACGTTGCAAAATGGCTTCCCCACCCCCGCGCCCGGGACCATCACCAACAACTATGGCGTCGATCCCAATTACCGACTGGGCTACGTGCAGATGTGGAACCTGAACGTGCAATATGAGTTGTCCCCCACGCTGGTGCTCAACGTGGGTTACACCGGCAGCAAAGGGACAGGCCTGGACATGGTACGCGCTCCCAATCGCGGGCCCGATGGGCTGCTGATTGCCAATGCCCAGCCGTTCTTATGGGAAACCTCGCAAGGCTCCTCGATTTTGCACGCGGGCAGCGCGCGCTTACGTAAGCGTATGGCCAAAGGCCTTTCCGTCGGCGGCACCTATACCTTCGCCAAATCGATCGATAACGCCTCCTCGATTGGCGGGGGCGCGGTGGTGGTGGCACAGAACGATCTGAATCTGGCCGCCGAACGGGGGCTCTCCAGCTTCGACGTGCGGCAACGCCTTACCGGCGACTACGTATACGAATTTCCCCTGGGTACCGGCAAACGCTGGCTCGATAGCGGTGGTGTGATCGCGCACGTTCTCGGCGATTGGAATTGGAGTGGGGATTTCACCATCCAATCGGGCACGCCCTGGACGGCGCAAGTGGTGGGCAATGTCTCCGACGTGAATCGCGGCACCAACGGCACGCTCAGGGCCGACTACAACGGCCAATCCATTGCTTTGCCGAACCCGAGTATTCAGGAATGGTTCAATACCGCCGCGTTTTCCGTTCCCCCGGCGGGACAGTTCGGCACCTCCGGCCGCAATACCATCATTGGACCGGGAGAGCTTAATTTCGATATGTCGCTGAACAAAAATTTCCCCATCCGCGAGATGATGGGCCTGGAAGTCCGCCTGTCGGCAAATAACGTATTCAATATGCCGCATTTCACGAGCATCGATACCAACGTGAACTCGCATACCTTCGGCCAAGTAACCGCTGTGGGCAGCATGCGGCAATTGACGGTGCAGGCGAGGTTTCGTTTTTAGTTGCGAGTTGTGAGTGGCGAGTTGTTAGTTGCGAGTTGCGAGGTGCCCGGGGCTAAAGCCCGGCCATTTTGTGGCATCGGGTTCACCGGGCTAAAGCCCGGTGCTTCCACCCGGCCGCCAGAAACTGTGTTGTGGTTGGAAGCATGGGCCTTTGGGCGATGAGCTTCAGTTTCGTTTTGGATGGAACGCGAGACACGAAAGGCGAGCGGACAAACTCCAAGACTGGCCGCTCCCGACTCGTATCTCGCCTGTCGCCCGATCAGCCAGTTTCGGGTTTGGGTGGAAGCACCGGCCTTTAGGCCGGTGAATGCGAGCATTACAAAGAACGGGGCTTTAGCCCCGGCCAGAAATGCATTACCGAGAATTTATGTCGTTAATTTTTGAAAAAAAGCCGTATTGGGCTCTCCTCTATGTCCTCTGTGTCCTCTGTGGTGAAAAGGGCTTTGCGCAACAGGCCCCGTCGCCGCAAAGGACCTACACCTTCAAGACGCAGAGCGACCTGGTATTGGTCAATGTGGTCGCCCGCGATAAGAAGGGCGAACTGGTACGCGACCTGAAGGCGGACGACTTCACCATCCTGGAAGACGGCAAAGCCCAGCGCATCTCCTCCTTTGATATAGAAAACACCGAGGTCTTGGCCAAAGGGCCCGACCAGCAGGCCACCAGCGCGCCGGTTTCGGTCAATGTGCTGACCAGCAACGCCAAGCCGTCGGCCGAGGCCTTGCGCGATCGTCGTGTGGTGGTCCTGTTCTTCGATTTCGAATCGATGGAACCCGACGATGCCCAGCGCGCCATCGATTCCGCGCAGCACTTTGTGGATAAACAAATGACCCCCGCGGACATGGTGGCGATCGCCACCTATTCCACCAGTCTTCAGGTGCCGCAGGATTTTACCACCGACCACGCGGCATTGACCGCCGCCCTAAAGAAGCTGAGCGGGACGGAAGGCGAGGGCTTTGCGGCGGGCGCCACCGGGGATTCCGAGGGCCAGTCCGATACCGGCGCCGAGTACACGCCTGACGATACCGAATACAACTTGTTCAACACCGACATGCGACTGCAAGCCATTGCCTCCCTGGCGCAGGCCTTGGGCGGCCTGCAACAACGCAAGTCGGTGTTGTATTTCAGCGGCGGACTTACCAAGACCGGCATCGACAATCAGACGGAGCTGCGCGCGGCGGTTAACGTGGCCGTACGCTCCAACGTGGCGCTATATGCGGTGGATATTCGTGGTTTACAGGCTATGCCTCCGGGAGGAACCGCCCAGACCGGCAGCTTGCGTGGAGTCTCGGCGTATTCCGGCGCCGCCGTACAAAGCGACCTGGACAAAAACTTTGCCTCGCAGGAAACCCTGGTCACCCTCGCCCATGACACCGGCGGCAAGGCCTTTCTGGACGACAACGATTTTGGCAAAGCCTTCGCCACCGTGCAGAAGGACAACGAGTCCTATTATGTGCTGGGCTATCACAGCAGCAATCGCGCCCTGGATGGCCGTTACCGGCACATTTCGGTACGCACCAAAGGCCGCGATCTGAAGCTGGAGTTTCGTGCCGGCTACTATGCCCCGCGCGATTGGACGCACTTCACCCGCGAAGATCGAACTGAGCAGATGGAAGACGAGATGACGTCGGAATTGCCCGATACCGACCTCTCGCTCTATCTGGGCACTGCCTATTTCCGCATGGCCGATGGCCGTTTTTATGTGGCGGCCTCGCTGGTGGTACCCGGCTCGGCCATTCCGTTTACCTCCGCCGCCGACAAGGACAAGGCCTCGCTCGATGTGCTCGGCATCGTGCGCGATCAGCAAACCAAGTTACCGGTAGGCACGGTACGCGAAACCGTAAAGGTCGCCACCGACGTTTCCCGGCAAGTGCGGCGCAAGAACATTCAGTACGAAACCGGCTTTCTGCTGCCGGCCGGCACGTATCACTTCAAGTTCGTGGTGCGTGAAAATCAGACGGGCAAGCTCGGTTCTTTCGAAAGCGACCTGACCCTGCCCGATCTAAAGAAGGCCCCGCTGAAGATGAGTTCCGTAGTGTTGGCCAGCCAGAGGGAAATTAAGACCAAGGCGCCCAATCCCTTGCCCGTGGTGCCGAATGTGGCCCACGTGTTTGCCGGCGACCAGCCGCTCTACATTTACTACGAAGTTTACGATCCGGTGAAGAAGCCCGGCCTGCGGTTGCTGACCAGTATTCAATTTTTCCGGGGCAAGGTGAAAGCCTATGAAACTCCGCTCATGGAGACCACGGAGTTGAATACGCCGCAACGCAAAGCCGCCACCTTCCAAATCGAGGTGCCCGCGGCGGAACTGCGCCCCGGCTGGTATACCTGCCAGATCAGCGTGATCGATGATGCCGGAGGAACCTTTGCGTTTCCAAGGATGCCGATGTTTGTAAAAGCAATAAGCAACAAGCAATAAGCAACAAGCCGGACGGGTAGCGCTGGCGTCTCGCCGGCTGTCGGTGCGGACGTCTCGTCCGCGCCTTGGCAGCCAGCACCGCGGGCGGGACGCCCCCGGGACAGCCGCCGAGACTGCGGCGCTACCCGCGCGCAGAGGTTTTTGTCTGGCTTGTCGCTTATTGCTTATTGCTTGTTGCCGCTTTTGGTGTTGCCGCCAGCAGTTGCTGGGTATACGGGTGCTGCGGGTGGGTGATAATTTGCTCGGTATCGGCGGTTTCGACCACTTTGCCGCGGTACATCACCGCAATGCGCGTGGCCAAATAGCGCACCACCGGCATGGAATGCGAGATAAACAGATAGGTCAACTGGAAGTCGCGCTGCAATTGTGACAGCAGATTGACGATTTGCGCGCCTACGCTGACGTCGAGGGCTGACACCGGTTCATCGGCGACAATAAATCGCGGCCGCAAAGCAAGTGCGCGCGCAATCCCCACGCGCTGGCGCTGACCGCCGCTGAATTCGTGGGGATAACGGGCCAGCGCCGATTCGTCCAGCCCCACGGCGCGCAGCAATTCGACCGCCTGTTGCCGGCAAGCCGCCCGCGATTTCCGTTCATGAACAATCAGCGGTTCCACTACGATCTCCTCGACATTCATGCGCGGATCGAGCGAACCGAATGGATCTTGGAAGATAATCTGCATGTCGCGGCGCAACCGCCGCATCTGGCGGGCGCCGGCCGCCCCCACGTCAACGCCATCGAAGCGGATCGTCCCTGAGGTTGGTTCGATCAACCGCAAGATCAGGCGCCCCAGCGTACTCTTGCCCGAGCCAGATTCGCCGACCACCCCCAGAGTCTCGCCGGCACGAATCTCCAGCGATACGTCATCGACCGCCCGCACCTCTCCCCGAGCCGCGCCGCCAAACGCACTGGTGCCCACCGGGAAAACCTTGGTGAGCGAACAGACTTCGATGAGGGCCATGCGGAGAGGTTAGCAGAACACCCACCACGGAGACAGGGAGCCACGGAGTTACACGGAGAAAATTCAAAATCAAGAATCAGAAAACAAAAACTTAAAATTCCGCTCCGTGTTCCTCTGTGACTCCGTGCCTCCGTGGTGGGTGTTGGGCCTATTTCTTTCCCAGCAGTTGCCTTACTACGTAATTCAGGATGCCGCCATTCTGGTAGTACAGCACTTCCTGGGGAGTATCGATGCGTAGCGTGGCATTGAAGACCACGCCGGAACCGCTGCCCGCCAACGCTTTCACGCGAATCTGGGAGCCCGGCCGAAAGTGGTCGAGCACCTCATTCAGGCCGGTGATCTCATACACTTCCTCGCCGGTAAGCCCGATGGAGTCGTAAGTCTCTCTGGCCGGGAACTGCAGCGGCAAAATACCCATGCCCACCAGGTTCGAACGGTGGATACGTTCGAAGCTCTCGGCGATGACCGCGCGCACGCCCAGCAAGCGCGGGCCTTTGGCCGCCCAGTCGCGCGAGGATCCGGAGCCGTATTCCTTGCCGGCCAAGATCACCAGGGGCGTCCCCTGGGACTGATATTTTTCGGAAGCTTCGAATACCGGCATCTGTGTGCCGTCGGGCAAATGGCGGGTAAATCCCCCTTCGACGCCGGGAACCAACTTATTGCGCAGGCGCACATTGGCGAAGGTGCCTCGCACCATGACCTCGTGGTTACCGCGACGCGATCCATAACTGTTGAAGTCCTTGAAATCGACACCATGGTCCAGCAGATAGCGTCCGGCGGGGGAATCTTTCTTGATCGACCCGGCGGGCGAAATATGGTCGGTGGTGATGGAGTCGCCTAGCTTCAGCAGCACGCGCGCGGCACGAATATCCTCGATCGGCGGAGGCTTAAGCGTCATGCCGTCGAAGTAGGGCGGATGGCGGACATAGGTCGAATCCGGTTCCCAGGTAAAGGTCTCGCCGGCGGGCACTTTCAGCGAGCGCCAACGCTCATCGCCTTCAAAAACCCCGGCATAAGCGTGACGAAACATTTCCGGAGCCATGGCCTGTTGCATGGCCTCATCCAATTCCTTCTCGCTGGGCCATATCTCTTTCAAGAACACCGGCTGTCCGCTGGGGTCCGCGCCCAGAGGCTCGCTGAAGGGATCAAAATCGATGCGGCCGGCCAGGGCAAAGGCCACCACCAAGGGCGGAGACATCAGGTAATTGGCGCGCACCTCGGAGTTAATGCGGCCTTCGAAGTTGCGATTCCCCGAGAGCACAGCGGCCACGACCCAATCGTTGTCGTTGATCGCTTCCGAAACTTCCAACGGCAGGGGTCCGGAATTCCCAATGCAGGTGGTGCAGCCATAGCCCACCACGTTAAAACGCAACTTGTCGAGGAACGGCAGTAATCCCAGACGCTGATAGTACTCGGTGACCACCTTGGAACCGGGAGCCAACGAGGTTTTCACCCAGTCCGGCGGTTGCAACCCGCGCTCAACCGCTTTTTTGGCCAGCAAACCGGCGGCAATCATCACCGAGGGATTGCTGGTATTGGTACAACTGGTGATGGCGGCAATCACCACGCTACCGTGGTGGAGTTTACTCTTGGCGTCGTCCGCCGGCTTGGCTGCCGCGGGCGAAGCTTGATCTTCAATGCCCACGGCGGTGGGACTGCCCCCCTCCCCTTCCCAGCGGCCAATGGGCTTGGCCGCGTTCGTCTTGGGACGCAGCAGCGACGGTAACGAGGCCTCGAACGACGCTTTAGCCTGTGACAACAGCACGCGATCCTGGGGACGCTTAGGTCCGGCAATGCAAGGCTCGACCGTGCCTAAATCCATGTGAAGATTCGTGGAGTACTTGGCCTCCGGGGTGGTTTCATTGTGGAAGAGGCCTTGTTCCTTGCAGTAGGCCTCGACCAGGGCGACCTGTTCGGCGGAGCGTCCGCTCATGCGCAGATAGCGCAGCGTTTCCTGATCGACGGGAAAAATTCCGCAGGTCGCGCCATATTCGGGCGCCATATTGGCGATGGTGGCGCGATCGGCCAGCGGCAGCTTGGCCAATCCGGGACCGTAGTACTCGACGAACTTGCCGACCACACCTTCCTTACGCAGCATTTCGGTGATGGTGAGCACCAGGTCGGTGGCGGTAGCGCCGGCGCTCAGCGTGCCGCTCAGCTTCACGCCAACGACTTGCGGGATCAGCATGGAGACCGGCTGGCCCAGCATGGCCGCTTCCGCCTCGATGCCCCCCACGCCCCAACCCAGCACACCCAGGCCGTTGATCATCGTGGTGTGCGAGTCGGTGCCGACCAGCGTATCGGGATAGGCGGTCTGCTTGCCGTCAGCGGAATGCACGAATACGACGCGCGCCAGGTATTCGAGATTCACCTGATGCACAATGCCGGTGTCCGGCGGCACAATCGCGAAATTGCGGAACGCCGTCTGGCCCCAGCGCAGGAAGGCATAGCGTTCCTTATTGCGCTGAAATTCCATGTCGGCATTCACCTGAAAAGCCTGAGGCGTACCAAATTCGTCCACCTGCACGGAGTGATCGATCACCAGTTCGGCCGGCTGCAAGGGATTGATCCGCCGCGGATCTCCGCCCAGTTGCTTCATGGCATCGCGCATGGCCGCCAGATCCACCACCGCGGGTACGCCGGTAAAATCCTGCAATAAGACGCGACTCGGCGTAAAAGCAATCTCCTGGCTAGGGATTTGCTCCGGCGCCCAACCTACCAGCTTATGGATATCGCCGGCTTTGACCGAAAGACCATCTTCGGTACGCAATAGATTTTCCAGCAAAATACGCAACGAAAAAGGAAGGTGCGAGGTGGAAAGTTTTTGCTGATCGAGCGCGTCAAGACGGTAGATTTCGTACTGCTGTTCGCCAACGCGCAGCATGGAACGGCTGCCAAACGAATTCGTGCTCATGGTTCCTCTCTCTTTCGCGGACACGGAGGAATATCTTGGCGAACGCACACCCCACAGCGGCGCTCACCGGGTCAACAGAGACAGAATTCAGGAGTCAGGAGTTAGGAGTTAGGAGCCCGGGACTTCTAACTCCTAAATTCTGTCTCCTAAATTCTAACTCCTAACTCCTAACTTCTAACTTCCTCCTAAAACAACCCGTTCTGCCGGTGAGGCGGCTTGATGCCGAAGTGATCGTAGGCGAGTTGGGTGGCCACGCGTCCGCGGGGGGTTCGGTCGAGGAAGCCAATCTGGATCAGAAAGGGCTCGTAAATCTCCTCGATGGCATCCGGTTCTTCCGCCAGCGCCGCGGCCAAGGTATTCAATCCGACCGGTCCGCCCTGGTACTTCTCGATAATGGCCAGCAGCAGGCGACGATCCGTTTCGTCAAAGCCGTGGCTGTCTACTTCCAGCATCTCCAGAGCCGCGCGGGCGGTATTTTGGTCGATGTGGCCGGCGGCACGCACCTGGGCGTAATCCCGTACCCGGCGTAACAGGCGATTGGCGATGCGGGGTGTACCGCGGCAGCGGGTGGCAATTTCCATGGATCCGGATTGATCGATATCCACCTGCAGGATCTCCGCCGAGCGCCGGACGATGAACGCCAACTCGTCGGGCGTATAGAATTCCAACCGCAGCACGATGCCGAAGCGCGAGCGGAGCGGAGCGGAAAGCAGGCCGGCGCGCGTGGTGGCTCCCACGAACGTAAATGGCCTGACTTCAATCGTATGCGTACGGGCCGAGGGTCCCTGGCCGATGATGATATCCAGCTTGTAATCTTCCAGCGCGGAATACAGCAGTTCTTCCAGCACGGCCTGCATGCGGTGCACTTCGTCAATGAAGAGCACCTGCTTTTCCTTCAGATTCGTGAGCACAGCGGTCAGATCGCCTTTGATCTGCAGCGCCGGGCCGGAGGTTTGCTGGAAGCTGGCCGCCATTTCGTTGGCAATGATATTGGCCAGAGTCGTCTTGCCTAATCCAGGCGGTCCATAAAGCAGCACGTGATCCAGAGCTTCTCCGCGCGAGCGCGCCGCCTCGATCGCCACCGTCAGGTTTTCTTTGATCTTCTTTTGTCCGATAAACTCCTTGAGGAGTTGGGGACGAAGCTTGAGTTCAAAAGAAGAATCGTCCTCGACTGGAGCGGCGGAAACAATGCGCTCCGCGAGTTGCGAGTCGCGAGTGGCGAGTCGCGAGTGACCCCCCTCGGGCGAATTGGATTTCGACGTGGGCACGAATCTGAATCCTAAACCAAAAAGCAGTTTCAAGTTTCGAGTTTCGGGTTTCAAGTCCGGAATCAGCACTCAATCAAGTTTCAGGTCCCCGGGTTTCGCGAATCGCGTGGCCATCTTGCCGGACTGGGAACCAGACACTTGAAACTTGAAACCGCCTCTCCGCCGGGCTTGAAACTCGAAACTTGAAACTCGAAACCGGTTTTCCGGCTCGCAACTCGCAACTCGCCACTCGCAACTGCCTTGGCGAGTATGATTACTACCGAGGCGGATACGAGGTTCGGCTTCGCCGCTACGGAAAGGCATCGGACTATTCATGCGCAAAGCGATTTCTACCTACGTGTTTGTCAGGTCCCGGCTGCACCCGGGAATGTTGGATAGGCTGGTGCAATCGGGAGCCGAGGCCATTGAGATCTTTGCCGCCCGCGGGCACTTCGACTACACCGACCGGCAGCAGATGAAGGAAATCGCCAACTGGTTCAAGCACAGTGGAGTTCCTCTCAATTCGCTGCACGCGCCGGTTTACATCGATGCGGACTGGGGCCGGACCGGATCCCCGGCCATCAATCTGGTGGATAACGACAAGGGCCGCCGGGTCTCGTCCATGGATGAAATCAAGCGCGCGCTGGAAGTGGCAGAGCTGATTCCCATCAGCTTCCTGATCCAACATCTGGGCACCGCCGGCGAAGAATTCGATCCGGAAAAATTCGAGCATGCCCTCAGTTCCATCGAGCATCTGCACGCCTTCGCCAAACCGCTCGGGGTCAAAGTGCTGCTGGAAAACATTCCCAACGAAATTGCCGCCCCGCAAAAATTATTGGAATTGATCGCCACCTTGCATCTGGACGATCTGGGCGTGTGCTTCGATTTCGGCCATGCCCACATTATGAGCAGCGTGGAGGAGGCGTTCCAGATTTTGAAAAAACATATTCGTTCCACCCATGTTCATGACAATTTAAAAGAGAAGGACACCCATTTATTCCCGGGGGAAGGCAATATCGACTGGAAGCAGGCCATGGCGCTGCTCCGCGAGGCCCCGCACATTCCGCCGCTGTTGATCGAAGCCGACGGCGAAGGCCGCAAAGATATTTGGGAGAAGTTTCCGGAGTCCTTCCGGGTGCTGGAAGAAGCAGGAGTCAGGAGTTAGGAGTTAGGAGTTAGAAGTTCGGACGGGGGTTTCTTCTGACTTCTAACTCCTAACTCCTGGCTTCTGATGAGGAAGGTGTTGATGAGCACAGAAACGGCAGTGATCACCACGATTCACGAGATCGGGCAGCACGAGGGCCAACTGGTGACCGTGCGGGGATGGCTGTATAACCTGCGCGAGAGCGGCAAACTTCTGTTTCCGCAGATCAGGGACGGCAGCGGCGTGATTCAGGGAATTCTGGCCAAAAACCAGGTTGCCCCGGAATTGTTCGAGACCATCAAGAATCTGACGCAGGAATCTTCGGTGATGGTCACCGGCCAGGTGCGGGCCGATAAGCGCGCGCCCGGAGGCTACGAACTGGATATCAGTGACGCCACCGTGGTGCAGCGCGTACCCGACGACGATCCCTATCCGATTGCCCTCAAAGAGCACGGGGTGGAATTCCTGATGGAGCACCGCCATTTGTGGATGCGCTCGCCCCGGCAAGCCGCCATCCTGCGCATACGCGCGGAGATTATCAAGGCGGTGCGCGATTTCTTCGACGACCGCGGTTTTATTCTCACCGATCCTCCGATTCTGACCCCGGCGGCCTGCGAGGGCACCACCACGTTATTCCCCGTGGACTACTTTGAAGAACAGGCCTACCTCACCCAGTCGGGCCAGCTTTATGTGGAAGCCACAGCCATGGCATTAGGCAAGGTGTATTCCTTTGGGCCCACCTTCCGCGCGGAAAAATCGAAGACTCGCCGCCACCTGACCGAATTTTGGATGGTGGAACCTGAGATGGCTTACGCCACCATTGACGACGTTATGGCCTTAGCCGAGGGATTGGTGACCTCCGTGGTGCAGCGCGTCCTGGAGCGCCGCCCGGAGGAACTCAAGACCATCGGACGCGATGTCTCCATACTGGAGAAGATCCTGGCGCCGTTTCCGCGTTTGAGCTATGACGACGCGGTAAAGATGTTGCAAGAGGCGCATGCGGCAGGCAAGATTGAGAACCGCTTCGAGTGGGGCGGGGATTTCGGCTCCCCCGACGAAACCTATATCTCCTCGCAGTTCGACCGCCCGGTAATGGTCCATCGCTATCCCACGGCGGTGAAAGCGTTCTATATGGAACCCGATCCGCAGCGCCCCGAAGTGGCCTTGTGCGTAGACGTTCTGGCGCCCGAAGGCTACGGCGAAATCATTGGCGGCGCGCAACGCATCGGCTCTTACGAGCTATTGCTGAAGCGTATCCACGAACACGGCCTGCCGGAGGAAGCTTTCAAGTGGTACCTCGATTTACGCAAATATGGCGGGGTACCCCACGGCGGCTTTGGCATGGGCATCGAACGCGTGGTAGCTTGGGTTTGCGGTTTAGAGCACGTACGCGAAACTATTCCGTTTGCGCGCACGTTGCACCGATTGTATCCGTAGGGAGGGAACGCGGAGATCGCAATGGACGCAGAGGAACCGCCCGAAAAAGAGCAGCCGCAGATGAACGCTGATACGCGCAGATCGGAAGTTAAAGCAAGGCTTGCCTTAGTATCCCATCAGCGTTCATCTGCGTTAATCTGCGGCTATGTTTTTTCCCGCCGTTGCGTCCTTGGCGTCCTCTGCGTTCGTTTTGTGCAGGGTTTTCGGCACACGAGAGCGTCCCATGTCTGAAATAGATCCTCAAGCTCGAAGCAGGAATTCACCGGTGGTGGCCGACGGCATTGTGCCGCGCAAGATTCGGGTGATTGGGGTACCGCTGGATCTGGGACAAGCCCGCCGCGGCGTGGACATGGGTCCCTCGGCGGTGCGTGTGGCTGGCCTGGAAGCCCGTCTGGAAGCGCTGGGCCATCTGGTCGAAGATGCCGGCAACATCACGGTGTTCCAGCCGGAACAGAAAAACGAAGGCAACCCCAAGGCCAAGTATCTCAAGGAAATCACCGCTTCCTGCACGAAACTGGCGGAGCTGGTGGTAAAGACTCTAGGCGATGGCGAAATTCCGCTCACTCTCGGTGGCGATCATTCGGTGGCGGCCGGCAGCGTCAGCGGCGTAAGCGAGTTTTACCGGCGCCAGCAACAGAAGATCGGGCTGATCTGGATCGATGCCCACACGGATATCAACACTCCGGAAACCTCTCCCAGCGGCAACGTTCACGGCATGCCCCTGGCTGCCCTGGTGGGGCTGGGCCCGGTGGAACTGGCCAATATATTCGGGTATTGCCCCAAAGTGGCTCCGGAAAACTGCGTAATCGTCGGCGCCCGCGATATCGACATCATCGAGCGGGAGAATGTGCGGCGTGCCGGGGTTGCGGTCTTCACCATGCGCGACATTGACGAGCGCGGCATGCGTACCGTAATGGAGGAGGCGCTACGGGTGGCCGGCCATGGAACCGCCGGTTATCATGTCTCCCTCGATATGGATTGGATCGACCCGGAAGACGCCCCGGGAGTCGGCACCCCCGTCCGGGGCGGAGCCACCTACCGCGAAGCCCACCTGGCCATGGAAATCATCGCCGATCATGGATGCCTGCTCAGTTTTGAAGTGGTCGAAGTGAATCCCGTCATTGACGAGCACAACCGCACCGCCAATCTGGCCGTGGAATTGGCCTGTTCTGTCTTCGGGAAAAAGATCCTTTAGACAGATTTCAAAGTTTCAAGGTTGAGCGCCGTTATCAGCCAGGTGGCAGAGAAGGGCAATTTCGAAGCGACACAAGGATACCCATTATGAATCTCCGCCCTCAATGAAATTGCCGGTAGCATAAAGAAATAATTGGGGAGCTTTCTGCGTGTGGCCGATGTCCTAACCTTGAAACCTTGAAACTTGTTATTCTCAGTTCATGTCAAAGCTACGGGTTGGCGTTCTGTTTGGTGGGCGCAGCGGCGAACATGAAGTGTCGCTGCTTTCGGCGGCCTCGGTTATCAAGGCCATAGACAAGAAGAAGTACGAAGTCGTTCCTATCGGCATTACCAAAGATGGCCATTGGGTGACGGCGGAACATGCGGAACAATTGCTGCAGGGCAAGCCGCTGGCAGGCCGTCAATTGCGCGCCGGTGATCCGGAAGCGACCCTGACCGCTACCGTACTAGCCAAGGGCGAGGCCATCATTGTCCCGCCGGTTCCCGGACATGGGTTGACCCCATTCCAGGATGACGCTCCCCATCGCCGCCTGGAAGATCGCGTGGTGGATGTAGACATCATCTTCCCGGTCCTCCATGGCACCTTTGGCGAGGACGGTACCGTACAGGGTCTGCTGGAGCTGGCCGACCTGGCCTACGTCGGAGCCGGGGTCCTGGGCTCTTCCGCGGGCATGGACAAGGATGTGATGAAGCGCCTGTTCCGCGAGGCCAAACTGCCGATCGTCAAGCATGTGACGGTGCTACGCAGTGAATGGGAGAACAACCGGCGCAAGACCCAGAAGCGGGTCGAGAGTGCGTTGAAGTATCCAGTGTTCGTAAAACCCGCCAATCTGGGCAGTTCTGTGGGCATCAGCAAGGCACACGATGGTCGGGAATTGGCCACCGCCATGGACGAGGCCGCCAAATTCGATCGCAAACTGGTGGTCGAACAGGGCGTGGGCGGCAAGAAGGGTAAAGCCCGGGAATTGGAATGCGCCGTTTTGGGCAACGATGAACCGCAAGCCTCCATCGTCGGCGAAGTGATTCCCATCAAAGAATTCTACGATTATGCCGCCAAGTATCTGGACGAGGGCTCCAAGTTGGTGATCCCCGCCAAACTGACCAAAGCCCAAACTCGTGAAGTGCAAAAGATGGCGGTACGGGTGTTTCAGGCGGTTGAGGGCGCGGGAATGGGACGCATTGACTTCCTGATGGAACCGGGTAGCGGCAAGATCTATGTGAATGAAATCAATACGTTGCCAGGCTTCACGGCTATTTCGATGTATCCCAAACTATGGGCGGCTTCAGGCCTTCCCTACCCGGAATTGATCGATCGCTTGATCCAACTCGGGATTGAGCGGCATCAAGACAAAATGCGGAACCGGTACACGCTGGAGTAGTTGCGAGTGGCGAGTGGCGAGTTGTGAGTTGCGAGGAGCACCGAGTTGCGAGTTGTTAGTTGCGAGTTGCGAGCGTGGCGGGTCTATCAGCTCTGCTGTGTAAACTCCCCTGCGTAAGAGACCCTGTTCTTTAGTTGGCCCGTTAGAACGGCTCCAAATCTCCCACAACGCGTGCGGCCACTCGCAACTCGCCACTAGAAACTCGCAACTGGTTTTCACGCTCGCAACTCGCAACTAACAACTCGCAACTCTCCCGTGACTCGCGACTCACTGGAGGTTGGGTGGAATCTGATAGCCTTTTTCGCGCAGGCGGGCCAGGACCCGGTCCAGCATGCGGTTGCCCCATTTTTGACCGGCTGCCAGCATCTCCTGCTGGATCACCGGCATTTCGCGGGCGACCTTCTGGCCAGTGGGAGTTTCATAGAAACTAATGAGGTCGCGAATCTCCTGCTGGGTAAAGTGCTTGCTCCAGATGGCGGAGGCCATTTCCGCCATGTCGTTGTCGCGCACCTCGACCCGAATCTCCTGCCACACCTGATCGGGTACTTGCGGCATGGAAGTTTTCAGGGAGGGCACCATCAAATCATAGGCTTGGTTCGCTCCCTGGGCCGCTCCGGTAAGCCGCAACAACCGGACAATATCATCATGCTTGGTTGCCGCGGAACTTTGCGCCGAGGCCACGGAAAAGGCCAGCGGCATCAGGACAACTAAAATCAGCAGCGGCTTGAATCTCATCTCGTCTCCAGTAAAGAGAGAGACTAACACGAAATTTACTCCGCTTCCGCTTCTTCCAACTCGACGGTATCGCCCAACTGCACCGGTTCCAGGGAAAACGTGATCATGGCGGTGGCGCCGCCGGAATGGGTACTAAGCACGACCGCTTCTCCGACGACGCGACGAGGGAGTTGGTTCGTCTGGTTCTTCTTCATCTTCGGAGGATTCTGTTGGCTATCGTCCGTCAAATCCGCCAAATAAACGGCGGCATCAACTTGGTCCAGCGAACCGGGACGATAATCGCGGACCACGCGCAATAGATCCCCGGCTTTTAGCCCCTGCGCCGCGCCCACATTGAGGTAGATGGCGTGGCCGGAGCTCAAATAGGAATCAAAATCACGCGCCGCCATGATCCTTCCGCTGACCCGGGCGGGAGCTGCCGGCAAAAGGCCCATGGTGGAGCGCGCCCGGTATCCGACCGGCGACCGTTCGATAAACGGGACCACCAAGTCGCCCGGCATCAAATCCTCACAAGTAAATTCAGCTTGAGCCACGGCGGTATCGGTCCCTCGGATTTCCGCCACCTTGGCATAGCCGATATCGCGGTAAATTCGTCCTGTCTTCGCCAATAAATTACGCGCGGCCGGGAAGGGGGAATAGCGATTAAAATCGGCGACCTCCCGCAAGATGCTGACTCGCGTTCCAGGGGTATATCCCCCGCCTCGCAGAAAGACGAATTCTCCGGCGGCATAGCGCGTTTGAATCGGGGTTTCCTGCCCGGCGCCAATAAAGTGCTCCCGAGACAAGGGTTTGGCGGAAACGAAGCCGGCACAATATAGGTCCGCTTTGGTAACCGGCACCCTGGGTTCGGCGATCTGGGTGGTAAGGTGAATGGGCGCAGGAAGGCCTTGCACACCCACGTGGGGGGGTTGCTGGCCGCTGGCCGCCACGGCCACCAGCAGTAGAGCGATTGGCAGTACACGTTTCACGTAACCTCCTGTGCCATAACCCTTTGGCGCTGACTGCGGGTTCGTCTAGCCGGAGGCCATACTTTTAGCCCCTGGAGCGCACCGTAACAAAGTGGCCTAACCCGGTCAAGGTAAAGCTGTTAACCGGCATGGTACGAAAGTACAATTCCATTGCCTTCCAGCGGAGTAATCTGTTATTGCATCTTGAATGGTGCCAGCAAAGACCGCGCCGCCTTCCATGAAGAAAGCCGCTCCCAATTCGTATGTGCCGCGCATACTCCCTTTACGTTTACCGCGGGTATGCGTCTCAATCCTCGGCGCCGACCCGGACGAAATGCTGGCGAAGGCAGAGTCGGTTGTGCGCGAAGACCCCTTCATCGAGTTCCGTCTCGACTACCTGAAACATCCAGCCGCGGCGATCCCTAAGATCCGCGATTTCTTGGAGTTACACCCAGGGAGCATTCTGATTGCCACCTGCCGGCGAACTCCGGGCGGCGGTTTATTCAAAGGATCGGTAGCTAGCGAAGTTGATATCCTGCTCAAGGCGGCTGACGCCGGTTGCCAACTGGTGGACGTCGAACTGGAAAGCGCCCAAGTCATGCGCGCCTCCGACCTGGACAAGTTGCGAGCGCGGGCCGGTATCGTACTCTCCGCTCACGACTTCCGGGCCACGCGCAAGTTGGAAGAAACCTTCCGGGCCATGCAGGCCTTTCCCGCGGACTATTACAAGATTGTCAGCACTGCTACCCGCTTGCTCGACAACGTTACGATGATGAAGTTCCTGGAGGCCAAGAGCCACGCCCACTCGGTGGTGGGGCTGTGCATGGGAGAACAGGGGATCCCCAGCCGTCTGCTGGGGCTGCGAGCCGGCAGTGTATTTACCTTCGCCGCCGCCCTTCCCGGCGAGGAAACCGCCCCCGGTCAGGTGACGGCTCGTACCCTCCGCGAGGTTTATCGCATCGACCAACTCGATGCCGCTACGCGCATCTATGGGGTGGCCGGCGATCCGGTGGCACAATCTCTTTCGCCCGTGATGATGAATACGGCTTTTCGGCGCGAGAACCTGAACGCGGTGTATCTGGCCCTGCATGCCAAGTCGATGGACGATCTGCTGGCCTGTGTCCGCGAGATTCCGATTTCCGGTCTCAGCATCACCATGCCGCACAAGCAAGCCATCGTCGAACATCTGGATAAAACCGACGCGCTCACCCAGAAGACCGGCGCCTGCAACACGCTGGTGCGGGCCCAGGATGGCCGCCTGTTTGGATTCAATACGGATGTGTCGGGTATCGTCAATCCGCTCGCGCAGCGCCTGCCCCTGGCCCATGCCAAGGTACTGGTGATCGGCGCCGGCGGCGCGGCGCGGGCCGCCGTCTTCGGACTCAAGGCCCAGAACGCCGAAGTCTTCATCATGAATCGCACTCCGGCCAACGCTCAAAAGTTGGCCAAGCAGGCCAAGGCCAAATACCTGAAGCGTGCCGACCTGAAAAAGTACTCCTTCGACGTCATTATCAACGCCACCCCTTTGGGCATGGAATCCAAGCAATCCCCGCTCAACGAAAAGGAAATTCGCACCCGCTTCGTGCTGGACATGGTGTATACGAGTCTGGAAACGCCCTTTACCAAGGCTGCGCTCGCCAGCGGAGCCACCGTGATCCCCGGAACGGAAATGTTCGCCCATCAGGGCGCCCGGCAATTTGAGATCTGGACCGGAAAGCCGGCGCCGGAACAAGAAATGTTGAATGTGGTGATGGCGGCACTGGCACGAAAAAAGTAGTTAGTGGAAAAAGTAGTTAGTAGCTAGTAGTTGGTAGTTAGGGGCCGTTCGTCTCGCGGCTGCTTTCGTCCGCTCGAGCAGCCACGGTCCCGGCTAAGCTCGACCAGCATCCATCGCTGGGGCCAAGGCTTGCATGTTGCACAACTTCTGTCGATTCGATTACCTAGGATGCGGCCACAGCCTGGCCGCCAAGGCAGGCCCCTAGCTACTAACTACTAGCCACTAGCTACTGCTTAAGCGCCATCAATCGTTGCTGGGCTACTTGTGCCGCGGGGCTTTGTTGGTCGGTCTTGATGATCTCCACATACTGTTTGGAGGCGTCGGCGGGCTGATTCATCGCCTCATAGACCGCGCCCAGATCCAATTGGACGGTGGATTTGGATACCAGATCGCTCGGATGCTGGACCAGATCCTTGTAGAGTCCAACCGCTTCTTGATCGCGGTTCGTGTTGTGATAAAGCTGTGCCAGCACCAACTTCGCCTGCGACGACAGATTCTGGCTAGCCGAATCGGCGACGTGCTTGAGCTCATCCTCGGCGGTTTTGGTATCGCCCAAGTCCACCGCGGTCAGGGCCGCCATGTAACGCGCCACGTGTCCCGCTTTGGTATGCCCGTAACGATGGGCAATTTCCTGAAATTGGGATTGGGCCGCGCGCGACCGTTGCTCGGCGCTCTCAAAGCTGAGCGCTTCCGGACTGGCCGGCGTGCCGGCGGGACGCAACTGCGCCGAATAGGTATCCATCGCCTTGCCCAGCGCCGTATTGGCCAGTTCATTGCGATAGTCCAAATACCACATGGAGCCCAGCAAAATCCCCACTACGATGACGACGGCGGTGATGCCGCCGACTAATGCATTGCGGTTCTCTACCGCCCAGGAAATCGTTTCCTTGGTTGTTTCGGCAAATCGGTCTTGTTTGAGTTGGTGCCGTTCAGAAGTGCGCACAGAAATACCCCTCTCAACTTGTACAGGAAAAACTTGAGTTTATCAGCGACAATTCCGGAAGGCAAATAAGGAAATCGGCTACCTGCAAAAATCTCAAGCGGAGCCCGCAAGGGACGCGAACGAGTTCGCTTCCCTGTTTCCGCGTCTCAGCGTTGAATTTCTCCCGCGGATCAGCCTTGGGCGTGCTCCAACCGGCCCTGCTCCATCTTCTCCTGGCAGTCGATGCAGTAGCGCGTCCAGGGTACGGCTTCCAGTCGCTTGGGATTAATTTCCTCTCCGCAGGAAATGCACTGACCGAAACAGCCTTCCCGTATGCGCCCCAGCGCGCTTTCCACCATTTGCAAAAGCTGGCGATCGCTGTTGCTCTGGTGAAACAGGAATTCCTTGTTGTAGGAGCTGGCGGCTTTATCCGCAATGTCCTGAGCTGAATCCTCGTCGCTCAGGCGGCCGTCCATCTCGGTTCGCGAGACGTTGCGGCGCAGCATGCCCTGGCGCTCTTCCAACCGTTTTTTGAAAGTGTCGAGCTTCTTTTTTTCCATCTCAACCCACTGAGCAACCTCTTAGTAGTTACCTTTGGGAATGCTCAGACCCGAATCGCAAATAATAAGCTGGCTGGCCAGCGCCGTCAACTCCCCTGTATCCCCTTCCGTTAATAGCCGCCATTTTTAGTTCTGGAGCTGGCACTCATGTGCCGCTAATGGGATGCGTGCTGACTCCAGAAAGACGCATTTTAGAAAGGCGCCCTCGGCCCTCGGCTGTCGGCCTTCGGCCAGGAGGCAAAATTCCGTTTCGCGTTTAACGTTTCTCGTTCCGCGCCTGTGCGGAAGGGCGGCTTCGCGTTCCATCTTGGCCGAGGGCCAAGAGCCGAGGGCCGAGGGCGGGGTCAAAAAGCAACCCCGGCATTAAGCCGGGGTTGCCGAAAGAGGCATTAAGGTGGGAAGGTATCAGGGAAGGCGATGCAAGGTGCCGTTCCACGCGAAACGGCGTCGGAAAATTCGAGATATTCGGAAGAGGGTCAAACTCATTGCAAATGGCCTCTTTTGATGTTTGCCTAAGTTGCACATCACCAACCAAACCCGGGAGCCGGGCTATTACTTTTTGTAAAATCTTGAACTCTTTGCGGATCTGCAAGTTAAGGTATTAAAAGGGAAAGTTTTTCACAGACCACAGAAGAGTGTCCCGCCAGTTATAGAGGAATCAAAGTTCCACTAGTGTGGAACCAAGCTACCTATTTTGTAACTGGTTATGCTCTCTATTTTGCAATTGCAGCTGATTATGCTCTTCCATAGCCTTCAGTTTGTTGAGTAAGGCTTTATAGCTGACCTTCAAAATTTTGGCCGCTTGGCGACGATTCCAGCGAGTCTGCGTCAACACCCGTTCGATGGCCTCTCGCTCAGCTTGCATAGCTGCCCGGCGACCGATCTCCAGGAGAGATGGCATGGTCAAGGCATCATCCCCATCCCCGATGGGAGTGGAAGGCAGCGCCGCAGGCGTGCCGCCAGCCAACGGATCCCCTAACCGTCCATCCGAGGCGACCGGGCCGCCGAGAGAGGACATGATGGGCTTATGGGTGGAAAGTTCGCGGATGATTTGCGGTTCATTGCCCACGATGACATAGCGCTTCACCAGATTTTCCAGTTCGCGGATGTTGCCCGGCCAGGAGTATTCCAAAATCCGGTTCACCGCATAGGCGGAAAACTGCGGCGGATTCTTCCCGTAATACTCACTGTATTTGCGCAAAAACAAGTCCAGGAATAACGGAATTTCTTCCCGCCGCTCGCGCAATGGGGGGATATGAATGGTCACGACATTGAGGCGATAGAACAGGTCTTCACGAAAGGTACCTTCTTGGACACCCCGCTCCAGCGGCTTATTGGTGGCCGCCAATACCCGCACATCGACCGCGATATCACGCTTGCCGCCCAGACGGGAGAATTCGCCATCCTGCAGCACGTGCAGCAACTTGGCCTGCAGGGCGGGATGCATTTCGCTGATTTCGTCCAGGAATAACGTGCCATTATTGGCTTGATCGAATTTCCCCAGTTTTTGCCGATTGGCGCCGGTAAAGGCCCCGGGCTCATAGCCGAACAACTCGCTCTCCAGCAGTTCATAGGGGATAGCCGCGCAGTTCACCTTAACGAACGGCTTGTCTCTGCGGGAAGACTGGGCATAGACCATGCGGGCCACGACTTCCTTGCCGGTTCCGCTCTCGCCACGGATCAGCACAGTGGCATTGGTGTCGGCCACTTGCTCGATGGTCATTTTCACTTCTTCCATCTTGGGACTGGTGCCAAATAGCATGGCGAAGTCGGACTGGCGGCGCACCTGTTCGCGCAACTGGGTCACTTCGGTGACCAAATGTTGTTTATCCAGCACCTTGGCGATGCGAACCTCGAGGTCCTTGGGTTCGAAGGGCTTGCTCAGGTAATCATCGGCGCCCAGTTTGGAAACGCGAAAAATCAATTCGGGATTGCTTTGGGTAGACAGCATGATGACCGATACATCCGGCTTCATCTGCTTCATGCGCTCCAAGGTGTCAATCCCGTCCATTCCGCTGACGGCCATATCCAGCAATACCAAGTGGGGATCACTGACCCGAAGCATGCGGATGGCCTCTTCCCCGCTGGCGGCGATACCAACCTCAAAGCCCTTTCGCACCAGATGGGCCTGGAGGTACTTGGCCATATTGGCATCGTCATCGGCGATCAGAATACGAATCTTCGCGTCCGCCATAATTCTCGTCATCCACCCGGGTTCCCGCATCGTGCGGCTATGTAAACTGGCCCATGCCCAATCGACTTAGAGCAATTTTCAGCTTACGGTTTGCAGCTTCTACAAGCCGCACATTGTACTACGATTCCACTTATAAGCATCGGGATGTCCAACCCAGTAGCCCGTTTCCACCTTAATTCACCGCCAATTCACCGCCCGCGGGCGGGCAGTGACACCATAGCTTAGCCCCGCGGGATTGAGTAAAACGCAAGCGCAAGCCTGAGTCTTCGCGCAGCGCGTCCAGGTGAAAAGATCCCAAAAAGGTTGCGCCCCGGCGGGACCGGGGCGCAACTGGAAATCCACGAACCCTGTTGCCTAACTTACGCTGCGGAGTTTACCAGGCATGAAATGATAGGGCGGCCAAGGACCGCTCACCACCACATCGCAATCCTTGAGCTGGTGCAAAGCGGCAGAGCAGCGGATCTGATATTGGGCCACCGCGGTGGAATCGATCAGGTGAGCGATATCAATCAGCACCTCGCCCGAATCGACCTTCTTGCAACAAACTTCCTCCTGCAGAGGATTAAGCATTTTATGGACTTGTATCCGCAGCGCCTGGACCTTGGTCTGCACCTCGCGCTCGCGCACGGCACGCTGGCGTAATTGCGTCAAATATTCATTGCCGATCTTGAAGCGTAGGGGCACCACTATCGCCTGTGGCATCACCGTGTCACGAACCGTGAGTTTCAGGTGCATTTCCGACTTGCCCCGCAGGTTCGCCACCGACTGCTCGAAGGCGCGCCGGTTGCAGCGTACGGCGCGGCGCAAGGCCACATCCGTATCGAAGACCGTTCCAAAACGGAAGGGCAATACCGTGGCATTGCGAAAACACTCTCCCACGACTCGTCCGTGCTCTAACAGCGCACGCTGATCGAGTGTGCCGTCGCGTACATACTCGCTGACGATTACCGCAAATTCGCCGCTGGGATAAGCCAGCACTTGCGCACCTTCCACTCCACGCAAGCCGGCCACAGGAAAGGGACGGCGGGCGCGCGCGGGGCCGCCAAAGACGCTATATTCCGTGATGCAATAGGCATACCATGCCATGTGGGCTCTCCGATTTGCCACAGCTTTCGTGAGTCTGGGCTAGCCAGTTCGGGGCCAAATGGTGCAAATGAATATTTCTGTATTACTGCCTTTTTGGTATCGGCGTGGGGAGGATCGCCACCAAAAATGTGGAGCTCTCTAGCGCCGCAAATCTTCAAGAACAACTAAAATCGCGGCACCATCTTCACGCTACTACAAACCTTTCCAACTTGCGAGAGCAGGTATGGTGAATCGTGCTTTCCCCGGATTTTGTGTTCCCGATATGGGACCCCGCTCCATCCAGGAGTGCAAAATTTCCGAATTCGGGAAGACTAGCTCTCTGGATTCACTAATCCCTTATTACTTTAGTAACCGCCGCCGATAATTTTCTTTCCTCCCGCGGATGATACCCGCCATCTTAAGGACTGAGGACCCAAGCAGTGACGCAGTTCTGCAATATGCGCTGGGTAAATACGGTGGCAGGGGAAAAGCAAGCATAGCCGGATGGTAGCCCTCCGGCCAATTGAAAGATGAGGATCGAGCCCAAACCGTTAGCCGACGTTTGCCCTCCGGAGGACTTCGTCGTCAAGGTCTCTTCCGAGCTCAATGAGAGCACGGTGCGGGAGCGTTGGCAGTCGGTGAACGTAATTCTGCGTCTGGCCATGATGGCGGGATTGCGGATGCAACTGGACGCCACCCTGAATCTCTTGTGCGATTTCGCCGGAGAGATTGCGCCGCACGAGAAATCGTTAACCTATTTTTGGAGCGAAGACGAGCAGCAGCTCCAATTAAGGGACTCGCGCACCTCCGGCTCCGAAGTTCCGGAGGCCTTGGGACAGAGCAACATACTGAACGTTTGGGTAACCAAGTACAGCCGGCCAATTCTAGCCACACGCGGCTGCAATGCCCAAGCGGATGCCCTGCTGGATTCACTGCAAGCCGGATCGGCGCTGGGTATCCCCCTGTTCGTCAGCAATCGCGTAATGGGCTCGCTGCAACTGTTTTCCCGCCCCGGCGCCACCTTTAACCGCAACGAGGCGCAGTTGCTGTGGATGTTATCCCTGGTGGGCGAACCCTTACTCACTCGCGATTACTCCAACGAGGGTCTACTCCGCTTCGCCTTTACCGATTATTTGACGGGGCTGAAAACCCGCGGCTATTTCGAGCAGCAGCTGGAATTGGAGATCAAGCGGAGCGAGCGCAAAAAGACTCAATTCGCGCTGTTGATGATCGACATCGATTTATTCAAGCAGCTGAATGATCGGCACGGTCACCATGCGGGGGATCAAGTGCTGCGTGACGTAGCCGCGCTGTTGATGAAGGATATGCGCGAGGTGGACACGGTGGCCCGCTATGGCGGGGAAGAATTCGTAATTATTCTGCCCGAGACCGGAGGACCGGGCGCCCGCCTGGTGGCCGAACGCGTGCGCCGCACCATCGAGCACGCGAAATTCTTTGCCGGCTCACCCCATGCCGTCGAACGAGTCACCATCAGCTTGGGTGTGGCCATCTACGAACAGGACGCCAAGTTCCGGCGAGAGCTCATTGAAAATGCCGACACCGCCCTATATGCCGCCAAGTCGGAGGGCCGGAATCGAACCGTACTGTATTCCCAACTGCCCGGCCGGGAACGCCGCGAAGTCTCCTAACCTTCCCACTCCGGCCGCACTACAACTTCCCGCCCGCCTTCCGGCATCTGTGTAGGCTAGGTGTTTCAATAGGGCAGTCGGCAAGCGAGTTGTTTCGATATCTTTTGCGGCAAGGAGAATGCCATGAAAGCATTTCTGTTCGGCTTGGGGATGGGTTTTGGCTTGGGCGTCCTGTTTGCGCCCATGAGCGGACAAGAAACCCGGGAAAACATAGCGGAGCGTGCCGGCGATTTGGCCACATCGACCAAAGAAACGATCGATCTGGGACGGGAGCGCATCCGTAGCGGCATTAACGCAGTAGTCGGTCAAGTACGCGCCACCGGTACCGAAGGCGGCCTCTAAGTTTTCTCCGGCAGTAGCTGGTAGTTGGCAGCTAGTAGCTAGGGGCCCATGGCCCTAACTAGCAGCTACTGACTACTAGCTACCGCACGAGTCCCTAAACTTGAAACTCGACGCGCAGTTTGAGTACCCGGGCCTTGGTTCGGCGCTTTTTTCTCTGCTAACCCTCGCGATTCCTTTTACTTCCATGGTTGAGGCTCCGCAAGTTTCTTGACACTGGCAAGGGCTACTCGTATTCTTGATGTTTGCCCTTAGCGCGATCTCTCGATTGTTTATTGTCCCGCGCCACCGCTACTGCGTCCGCTGACCGGCTTGGCTCCCGTCGGGTGCGCCGGAAAAGGCAAGGCTTGTGATGTTTATTGATGTTCAGGAATTAGAGCTTCATACGATCGAATTCGACGAGAAATTTCCGCCGGATGTGATCGATCTGGGTCCGGAGGTTCGGCAGACGGAACCGCTGAGTGCCATAGGGCACGCCGAATTGCTGGAAGAGCAGCGCGGCGGCAAACGTAAGAAGATTCAGGACATACGACTGGTGGGGAAAGTATCGGCCAGCGTGGAAATGAATTGTGGCCGTTGCCTGGAGCCGGTGGCTCGAGTAGTGGATCGCGAGTTCGACTTGCTGTATCGTCCGGAAGGAATCGATGGCAACGAGGCCGAGCGGGCGGTCAATAAGGCGGAGACCGAAATCGGCTATTACCAGGGGGAAGGTCTCCTGTTGGAAGATGCGCTCCGCGAGCAGATGCTTTTGGCCCTGCCGATGAGAGCGGTCTGTAGCGAAGAATGCAAGGGTTTGTGCCCGCAATGTGGCACAAACTTGAACGCGGGGCCTTGTTCCTGTGGGCCTCCCGCCGATCTGCGGTGGCAGGCCTTGGATGGTTTGAAAGATAAGTTGCATCAATAGAATCCAGAACAGAATTCGCCTTCCCCAGGTCCGCCGCGGGAAGGGTACGGTAATCGAGAGGTTTTTCATGGCAAACCCGAAACGAAGACATTCACAACGACGCACATCGATGCGCCGCGCTCACGACCACCTGACGACCCACTCCTTGTCGGAGTGTCCGAATTGCCACGAGACCAAGCTACCCCATCGGATCTGCCCGAAGTGCGGTCATTACCAGGGACGCGAAGTCCTGGAAGTCAAGAGCAAGAGCTAGCAGCGGGTTCATCCTGACGCAATGGCAATTGTTATAGCGGTGGACGCAATGGGTTCGGATCGGGCGCCTGCCCCGGAAGTGGAAGGCGCTATTCTGGCGGCACGTCACCACGACGTGGAAGTGCTGCTGGTCGGTCGCGAACCCCAGGTGCGGGCAGAGCTGGCGCGCCACGATCATCGGGATTTACCGATCCGGATCGTGTCCGCAAGTGAAGTCATCGGCATGGACGAAAAACCGGTGGAAGCGGTGCGCGGCAAACGCGACTCCTCCATGCGGGTGGGCGTGCGTTTGGTGCGGGAAGGGCAGGCCGACGGCTTCGTCAGCGCCGGCAATACCGGCGCGGCCATGGCCACCGCCATCCTGACGTTGCGCACCCTCTCGGGCGTGGATCGCCCGGCCCTGGCCGCGGTATTTCCTACCGCCCTGCGGACCCCCTGTCTGATGCTGGATGTCGGCGCCAATGTCGATTGCAAGCCGATCCATCTGGAGCAGTTCGCGGTGATGGGCGAGATTTACTATCGCACCATTTATGGGGCTCAGCGCCCGCGCGTCGGCCTGCTCTCGGTGGGCGAGGAAGAAAGCAAAGGCAACGAACTCACCCTGGAAGCTCACCGGCGGATCAAACAACTGCCCATCCACTTCGTCGGCAACGTCGAAGGCCGCGACTTATACAACGGCAACGTGGATGTGATCGTCTGTGACGGGTTCATGGGGAATGTGGCCCTCAAGGTCTCCGAAGGGCTGGTGGTGACCATGACGTCCATGCTGCGCGAATCCTTAAAGGTCACCTACACCCGCAAACTCGGCGCGTTGTTATCGCGGCGCGCGTTCGAAGATTTTAAGCGGCGGTTGGATTACTCGGAATATGGCGGCGCGCCTCTGTTAGGCGTCAAGGGCGTGTGCATTATCGGGCACGGTTCCTCGACCGCCAAGGCCATCAAGAACGCGATTCGGATTGCCGCCGAAACCGCCCGCGGTGGAATTAACGCCATCATCGAACAGGAAGTCGCGGGAATTCAAACGCTTTAGACCTGGAGCCCATCATGCCTTCGAGCGACGCCATTGCCTTTCTCTTCCCTGGTCAAGGTTCCCAATTTGCCGGTATGGGCCAGGAGTTGGCGGCCAAATACCCGGTGGCCCGGCGAACCTTCGAGGAAGCGGATGCCGCGCTCGGCTTTTCCCTCTCGCAACTCTGCTTCGCGGGACCGGAAGAGCAGCTCAAACTGACGGAGAACACCCAGCCCGCGATTTTGACGGTTTCGGTAGCGACCTTACGGGTGCTACGCGAGAAGGGCTACCGCTGCCAGTATGCCGCGGGTCATAGCCTGGGGGAATACTCGGCGCTGGTGGCGGCCGGAACTCTGACCTTTGCCGATGCCGTGCGTACCGTGCGCAAGCGCGGCCGCTATATGCAGGAAGCCGTACCCGCTGGACAGGGCGCCATGGCGGCCATCCTCAACTTGGCTCCCGAGATTGTAGCCGAGGTTTGCCAGGAAGCCTCCGCCGGCGAGGTCGTACAGCCGGCCAATATCAACTCCGCCGAGCAAATCGTGATCAGCGGCCACCAAGGCGCGGTCGAACGGGCGGCCGCACTGGCGAAGCAGCGCGGCGCTAAACGCGCCATCCTGTTGCCGGTCAGCGCCCCGTTTCATTGCCCGCTGATGCAGCCCGCGCAGGATCGTTTGACGGTCGATCTGCGTGCCCTTACCTTCCATGACCCTGAGTTCCCCGTCCTGAAGAACATCGATGCCGAGCCGGTGACCACCGGCGAAGCCGCGCGCGAAGCCCTGATCCTTCAGGTCACCGGCGCGGTGCAATGGGAACGCTCGATGCGCGCCTTGATTGCCTCCGGCATTCAGTATTTTGTCGAGATCGGGCCGGGAGAAGTACTCAGCGGCCTGATTCGCCGCATGGACCGCACGAGAACCACCTGCAGCGTCCAGGACGAAGCTTCCCTGCAAAAACTCAGCACCCAGATCGAAGTCGCACAAGTCGAAGCCATGGCGACCTAGCCCATCACTACGCTCACACCGCCAAGAGGATCAGTGCGGAAGCCAGTTCTCTATTCGGCAGCAGACAAATCCAAGCCCTTGAGTGGGTTTTTCCAACATGTGGTGACCCCGGGCAGGATTGGTGCGCAGAAATGGCGGCCGCCTGCTCCGGGCTCAGCAAACCGGAAACTGCCGCCTCGTATGCAAGCGGCGGACCGCGGCCAACCGGAGGTTGTCGGCTGGCAGAATGCGAACGGCGCGGCAGGTAGCGCGGCTCTCCAGAGCGGCGGGCCCTATTGGCTTCTCCCATACACCCACCGCCACTCAGACAATCCTGCCTGCTCCGGGTTATCCAAGATGTATTGAACCGCCCTCAGCGAGTCCGCTACCACGGCGGCAAGCTCAGGGCGTCTGAACCAACATTCCCCGGCCCCGGAATCGAGATAAATTTCGATCTTGGTGCTGGAAAGTCGTTTCTCAAGAACAGCCTCTATGGTAAGCAGCTTCCGGCCGCTATTATTGGCCGCAGTCAGCATTTGCTTTTGTTGCAACAGCTCTTCCAAGACGGCCTTTGGCCGTGAGTCACCTAATCGAAAAGTGACGAAATACGTTCCGTCATTGCGCTCCCAGTGCGGAAGGTAACCGCGGGTGCGTTTCGTGATGACGTCGGGTGTTCTACTTGCCATGCGGTGCACATCTTGCCGCACTGACAGCCGCCGGGACGCTACTCCAAAGCTGCCGACTCGATACCAATCCGGCCAGCTTCCGTTCAAGCCGCTTCTGGACAATTTCCGGACTGCCGACGATATAGGAGCGGGTAACGTAAGGGCGTTTGTCAGGAGCAATCTCCCAGAAGCCGACTTGGGCTCTGGACCGCGGGGAGCCACATTTTGGCAAAGCTCCATTTTGCGCCCAAGTGCCAAGACGCGGCGAGCGTAGCGCAGGCGCCCCCGCCTGCGGGCCCTATCGCCCTTTCACATACACCCAGGGCCATCCGCGTAAACCGGCGTGCCGTGCATTGTCCAGA